>ENA-OPRX01000460-OPRX01000460.1-human-gut-metagenome-genome-assembly--contig:-NODE-460-length-27065-cov-5.761459_pt1 | contig 27065 bp, 30 predicted proteins | sample MGYA00241450_ERZ501892 | MGnify/ENA primary metagenome ERZ501892 (study PRJEB25962, sample SAMEA2042223) | human gut metagenome | biome: human gut; feature: human-associated habitat; material: faeces...
AATTTTTTGTAAAATTTGCTCTTTTACTTGTCTACTTTATTGACTATGGTCCATTCTCTTGACACATTCACTTTTAACGCCTTATAAAGCAAGTCCTCTTTCGCCGCCATAATATTTACGATGTTGCGAAGTGTTTTCGGATTATGCGGAGCTGCATTAATATGGCAATGCAAACCACAGCTTGAATTTACTCTTGCTCCTGCACCACGAAGCTTTCTGACAAGTTCCTGTATGGTTTCAATATCATCATACTTACAAATCGGAGTGACAAATTCAACCGAGTACAGAGAGCTTGCATTCTGTCCCGAACGGTTTTCACAACGAACACTGGCATCACGCATAATCTTCCACATTCTTCCATCATCATCTCGAACAGAATACGCATCATAGCAACCGCCGACATGAGTTGCATCTGTATGAAAATAACCGGCAATCACTTTCGCCGCCGTACTGCGAGTGATACCGGTCATTTCAATTTCTATTCCGAAGTTTTGATTTTTCAAGTTGCCACCTCTGTATTTTCTTCCTGTGGCTTTGGCTTTTTAGGCTTGGGTGTTTTTACCTGTGAACCTTTCATATCAATAAACTCTCTGACATTTGCAGGAACATATTTAGCGTACAGAGAGTCCACAGATTTTTCAAGTTCTTCCTTGAAATCTAAATCACGCTGTTCCATATACATTTTTACTGCATTCAGTTTTTCATCTTCGTACATAATACTTACGCTTGTTTTCTTCATAAAAAATCACCTCGTCAGTTCTTGTTGCTTTGATTTACATATTTAATATTCGGTATTTTCAACCACTTTGTCCAGCCTCGTCCTGATAGTTTAGTTTTAACAACTCCGTAAGCGGTGCCTTGTGCTTCGATAACTTCTCCGTTTCCAATATACACACCTATGTGACCGTCCATCCAGACAGCAAGCCAGGGTGTTTCCGGCATACTTGAAATCGGACCGCTTTCTGTAACATTGTTCCAAATAGAATTTGCACCGCAATCCGTAAACCCGTTTGAACCTGCTACAATTTCTCCGCTGTCAGCGTTGTACCAAGCGTAGGATTTTATCAAGCCTATGCAGTCGCATACTCTCTTGCCGAGCCACTTCTCTCCGACCTGTCGCATTTCACCGCCTGCCTCGTTATTTCCGGGAAACAACGACGCCTGTTGGTCGAGATATTGTTTTGTGCAGACCTGACCGTAACCGCCGTACACATAACCCCAGCCATTTTTGTATGTGTTCTCGCACCACTTGACAAGGTCGAGATTGTTCTTCGTGGTCTTGTCAGTAAAGCCTGCGGTACTGATTTCCGCACCCTTGATTGACTGCATCATCTTTTGGAACTCGTCATACTTTATCTCCGTTCCGAATTTCTGATTGACGGTTTTTATCAAATCCTCATCAGACTGATTCTTCTTGAAACAGGATACAAAGTTTTTTACAAAGTCCTCATCCTCTGATTTATCGGACAATGAGAACAGATAGATAACCTCTGCCTGCGTGTTGCAGTCGGACAGTTTTTTGCTTTTGAGTTGATTTTCAACCTCAGTCATTGTGTCGTTGATAAGCTGTAGATTTTCCATCTGCTCGGCTGAGATGTTTTCCTGTATGGACTGATTCAGCTTGTCGGTGTCAAGATCCATACTGCCGTTGAAAACAGACACCACAGCAATAATCGGCATAACCACAATAATGATTATGCCGATTATTATACCGCCTATTGTTTTTATTACCTTTTTATCCGTGAGCAAAGCAACTGCTATTTTCTTTAGCGCCGCACCTATGGTTGCACTCATTGAATCACCTCCGCAAATAAAAATCCGATTGACTTTCATTTAAGAAAAACAATCGGATTATAATATTTTTTAATTGTAAAAATAATCTTAAACAGGATATTGACTATCTCACTTATAAAGACAGTTTTCTACATAAATCATCATTCTGTTATTCTGGTAACCATATTCAATAAATGCTATCAATGGCACTAATCCAACAAACCATGGTTTACTGACAACAAATGGCAATACAAAAGCGACAATTAGAATTAACAATAAAACAACAAAAAGTGATATATGCTCCTTACGCCATTTCTTTTTGAAATATGCTTTTCTTTCCTCAAACGAGAATGCACTTTCTTTTGAAACAGCAATTATGTTTTCATCTGCATTTTTCCGAAACTCTTCGTCTGACATCTTTTGTCCAGCCAACAATTCATTTATGCTAACATTAAATTCCTTTGCAAGTAGTTGGAGCATTTCAATGTCTGGCATATAGTTACCATTTTCCCAGCGAGATATTGTTTTGTTTGTTACACCAATTTTCTCTCCGAGCTTCTCTTGAGTTAGTCCGCTCTGCCGACGAAGCGTAGCAATAAATTTACCGATTTTTATTTGATCCATGACGTTCACCTCCGAAAATATGGTACATCAACGGTTATGAGAATTCTTCCCCACAAACAGAGAATGTGTCAAATATCAATTTATTAACCTGTTATTTTATAATTATCATACCACAATTTTAAAATTCTGTCTATTCAAAATTTTATCTTCCACCTGCACTTCCGAAAATTTCGGCTTTGTATTCAGGAGCCTGAACAAGAAGCAGATACCTTTCGTTTCCGCAACGGTAAAGGCAAGTGCCACGCTCACCGAATTTTATTAAATCGTATTCGTTCGGTTCAACCATCAGTGCATCCTGAAAATCTTTAGGATTGATATTACCGGGGAAGAATAAGAAGTGATGAGTTGGAATTGAGAATAAGGGTTTTGTATATTCTTTAACGCTAGGAATCAAAAAATCGTCTATGTTCTGACTGGCTAAAATCACGGCTGAGTCCTTTTTGCGGACGCGCTTCATTGCGTTGCGTATATACTCAATTGCTGTGAGATTTGAAAGGAACAAATATAGCTCGTCTATTGATGCAACGGTATTTCCCTCGCCCAATAACTTGTTGGACATATAGGAAAGGATATTAAAAAGCATTGCGTCTTTGAGTCTTTTATTCGTGTCAAGCAAACCTTTTACGCCGAAATACAGAAATTTATCATCTGTAATGTTCGTGTGACCGTTGAAGTATTTACTTTCAGAACCGACACACATACTGTGAATACCAAGACAAACCTCCTGCAAAATTTCTTCGGTGTAGAGATACTTTCGCTTGTGGTCGTAGGTCATATATTCTTCTTCGCACAAGTCATAGAAATCGCTCATCACAGGAAAATCAGTAGGCTTTTTTGTGCTGTAATCGGTTGTATCTGTAATGCAGAATCGTGCGTATAGCTTCATAAGCAGAATTTCAATTGTATCAAGCTGTGCGTCCGTGAAATCCTTGTAGGTTCTGAAAAAATCCTTTAAAAATGCAATGTGCTGTGATAATCGGGTTACTTTGTTAAATGCAGGCGGTGCGTCTTTGTCAATCTCATCCTGACCGTCATTCCACGCTTTTGGCTCAAGGGGATTGATTTTGTATTTGCCCGACATAAAATCAATGTAACAACCGCCGAGAGCGTTTGTCAGATCCTCATATTCCGCTTCGGGATCAAGGCATACGATTTTCTTTCCGTTTTCTCGGATGTTTGTCAAAATCAATTTGAGCAGATAACTTTTGCCCTGACCGCTGTTTCCGAGAATAAGGATGTTGCTCGTTGTCTTGTCCTCTGTTCGCCTGTCAAAGTCAACAAGGATATTCGTGCCGTACTTATCTCTGCCGATGTACAAGCCGTTGGGATCTGTCTTACCTGAAAAGTTAAACGGAAACAGATTTGCAACTGAAGAAGCAGGCAGAACACGCTCATACAAACTTCCGAACTGGTTACTGCCGATAGGGTTTACAGACAGGAAGCCTTCTTTCTGTCGTAAAGTTAGGCGGTCAACTTCAATTTTGGAGCGTGTCAGTTCCATTGCAATATCGGTTTGCAACTCCTTTAATTTCTGTTTGCTTTTGGCTTTAAGCTCTATGAACACAGAACAATGCAATAACGCTTCTTTGTTTTTTCGTAAGTTCGCCATCAGCGTGACAACATCCTGCAAGTTGCCCTGTGCTTCTATTGTTTCATTTACATCGTTACCGCTTGATTTGAGCTTATTTTTGCGTGTTGCGTTCTGTATGATTTTACGCTGTTCCATACTCTCCACAAGTCTGTGATAGATGCGGAGAGTTACTCCGTTTCTGTCTGCAAGCTGTGATAATATTGCCTGTTCTTCCGTGCTCGGCGGATATTCTCTGACTGCCCACACACTGCGGTATGAGTCACCGACTATGTAACAATCGGTGAAAAATTTAATGGTAGACGGCAGAATCATATCAAAGAAATCTTTGGTGTATATTTCTTCTGCCTGTTCGGGTGTGAGCACCTTTGGCTTTCTATCGAGCAATTTCATTTTCTAACCCCCTTAATTTCGTACTGCCAACACAAGTATACGGTCATCCTGATTGTAGCCATAACAGGTTGAAAGCGTTAATATCTGCTGACCGCAAACAGGTGTGATTTCTGTGTTATACAGAGATTTTGTTTTTGCATAACTGATCCATTTTTCATAGGTTTCGTCCAAATCTGTTGTTAAAAATTTGTACCAAACATCATCGGATTTTACTTTCATAACAGAAAAGACGGAGTAAGCAAATGCCCCGTCTTTCGTTTCGAGCACAACTGTCGGATGTTCCGTAAAATAAGAATAATCGGTATAGTTGCAGAGGTCTGCAAACATTGTGCCGTTGTTCATATGGTGTCCGTAAATTATGAGATTGGTGCTGTCGGCTGAACACCTTGCATCAAGAAACGGTGTACCGCTATAGCTGTACTCACCGTAAAAATTCCTATTCAGATACTTCTGCGGATTACTGGGTGTGTGCATAACAGGATAGTTCATGTTTGTTCCTGCTATGCTTATCCAGCCGAAACATTCACTATTTATCGACAGCAAATTGGAAACAGAGTGAGGCTGATAGTAAGTTGTATAATACACAGGTTGTTCAGTTTGAAATTCATCATCCGAATCACTGATATTTAACAGATTTGGTTTTCTTACGATTGCTTCAATGGTTGTATCTGTTGTGTCCTCAGTCACGATTTCTGCAAGCTTTTCAAAACTTTCATTCTCTTTGTACTCTGTAAACACCTGCGAAAATATTGAAACCAGGCAGGCAATTATAACAACAGAAAATACGCCTATCACAATTCCTATTTTGATTTTTTCTTTATGTTTCTTCATAGGTATGCTCCTTTTCATAATACTGTTCGCCGTCATAGTCGGGCATCAAATCGCCGTTCATACTTGCGTCAAAATATATTGCAAGAAAACGCTTGATGTCGGCTTTCTTCATTCTGGTTACTTCAAAGCCTTGGTCTGAAATAATCTTCTCAACCCTGTTTGCTTTCTGCAAAACATTTTCGGATTTTGAAGATTTACACCTTGCGATGAACAGAAACTGCCTTGCAGTTGAAGTTTCGGTCTGAATGCTGTCGAGAAAGTCAAGATCTTTAGCAAGAATTTTTCTGACCTTATCATTCTGTTCAGCTTCAATTCTGCCTTTGATATAACTTTTATTTGTATCGAAACACTCGCAGGAATCGGTACAAGTGATTTCAATATCCGGCACAGCAGAAAGCACCATCATCAGGTGGCGCACCTTGATTTCGATATTCGTGTGGGAAAGCACAGAAATATTTGTAGGCTGAACCATATAGAAAATAAATTCTTCCTTGCCGACCTTCAAGCCGTTTTTCGTAAAGGTTTTTATGCCCAGCAAGTCCTGAACTGATTTGCCTTTTCGTTTTTGCTTTTTCACTTTTTCTCCCTCCAGTAAAAAATTTGTTGTGTTGAAATAAAATACTTCACAGCATAGCGGATAAAATCAAGAATTGTTGTATCTTCAAGCCTTATTGACAAAAACCCGAAGCAAAGTGTCACTGCAAGCGGTACTATTATCCTCGTCTGTGCAAGTATCAGGATTGATAATAAAAGCGCTATGCTCATAATTGCAAAATCCCGTAAGCTCCACAGCCACAGATTGGCGGTAGCTTTGAGGTTCTGCGGATATAAATAAGTGGTCATAATCTTTAAATTCCTTTCGTCTTAAATCGGAGCAAAGTTCTAACAAGCTTGTTTGATTAGAACTTTGCGATAGATTGCAACTTGTGCCAAGGAGCATTGCTCCTCTGCTTTTTAGCGTAAAATTTCCGCTAAAAAGCAGTAATGTTCTACGCAACATAAGTGGAGTAGAACATTGGCACTAAGTTATTTAGCCGCCCTTGCAACACTTCTCGTCAGGTTCACGGCAGTAGTAGTTGCGTGAACGATGCTCGTCATATTAACCTTAACTGATGAATCAAGTCCGAACTGCTGTGCAATTCTCGGCACTTCGTTTGCTGCCAACATAATGCCTAAACCGAGCAACATATTAGATGGAAATGTCAGCAGACCGAAAAACAACAGCGTTGTCTGCATAAATGCCGTCAGGCAAAGTGCCGCTATCTGTTTCATCCACTGGTTAAAACCGTCCTGATAACCTCTCGGAACACTGAACATATACAATGCACCTACTGCCATCTGAATAAGCAAGATTCCTCCGCGCTTTATGTTAGCAAAGAAGATCTTTATTACGCAATAGGCAAAAGCTATCATACATAGCAAATTGAGAAGTCCGAATGTTGTCTGTGTTGATACTGCAAAACTACCTTCTAAAACACTTGTGCTTTTTCCTGCTAAATCAAGACTTTGCTGTCCTGCCATTATGGAAGACAAATCCTTTGAGAATGTGTTTTGCAGGCTGATGCAGAATTTATAAAGCTCAACAGGTACTATGCCAAACAGCGAACAGGCAAAGAAACCTTTAAGCACATTAATTGCAGTTGTCTTTATGTTCGCTCTGCCGTTCTGATACTCTATTGCAACATCGAATACGGCAACGACCGTGCCTGCGACGAACAATGCCCAGCCAAAAAGAGTAAACAGATTTATTGTCGCCTGCACCCATTCAAGGTCAAACACATCTGCGCCCATATTTCCCATCATAGTGAAAAAGTCTGCGACAGCGTTGTAAATCGTTTCATAGAACCACTGTAACATCGTGTTCCATATAGCGTTTGAGATTTGCTCACCGAGGTAATCAAACACACCGCCTATGGCACTTCCGATTCCGCCGATGAAATCTCCTAACCAGTCAAAAATATAAATCACCTCCACAAAAGGCTGTTATGACTTAACACAACAGCCTTATTTTTATTGTTATCAGAGTATCGTCCAGATGTACAGTGGTGCTGTCAGCGAGAACACAAGACAACCGAAAAGTATTGCCGGCGCCGTGAACTCAAACTGCCCGTGCTTGCGATAGTCCATATACGCGGTTGCAAGTTTGACAAAGAAAAGTATAGCAAGAATCATATCTACAGCAGGAAAAACAACATTATTTACAACATTTTTAATCTGTGTTTGCGCCGAGGTCCATGTACTTTCGATTGCTGATGATACATCTCCTGCGGCAAATACTGTTACCGCCGATATTCCGAGCATTAACAGTATTACTGATATTCCTGCCAACCACTTCAATAACTTAATTTTTCTTGACTTTATCATTTTTTACCTCCGATTTTCTTAGATCATTCTCCGATATATATCTGACTTCGATGTTCAGTTTTTCTGCAAAGCGAATTTCTGTTTTCATACCCTCGGTTAATTCATCACCGAAAACCCAGACCGCATCACACACCCAAAGCATAGAAAGTCCCGCAAGCATACCAAGGTTTCTTTCTTCTTCATTGTCATCATTCAAAATCAGGGCGTAAAAATGCGGTATAAACGGAGCCATACCGCACTCTAACGCATATCGGGCATATCGTTTTGCAGTTTCAATATTTGCAGATACATTACCACCCAAAGGCGAACAGATATACACCCTGCGCATTATTCATCGTCCTCATCTTTCTTCTTAAATTTGATGATGAGAAATGCAATTAAACAGCCGACAGCAACAGAAGCCAATCCGATATAAAAGCCAAGATTTGAATTGTCACCTGTCTGCGGTTTTTCAGGTTCAGGCTGCGGATGAATAGTTACAGTCTGATTCTCATCTTCAATGTCAGCGTGTACTGCAATTTCTGCTCCCTCATGGTAGAGAGTTTCAAAAGCAACGATTTCTGTTTCTTTGGTAATTACAGAACCGTCAAAGGTAAAGGATACTGTTACTTCGCCGTCTGCTGTTTCGGGTGTGAATGTTACTTCGGAACAAACTTCTTTGCCGTCAACAAGGAATTGCTTACCCGTGGATTTATCCATAAGGACGCCTTTGATTGTGTATTCTTTTCCTGCTGTGAGATGTTTGTAGGAAACAACATCGTCAATGGTAATATCACCGTTAACTGTGAATTCCTTTTTACCGTCAATAGTTGCAGTTGTTCCGAGTTCAGGTATTTTATCGTTTTCAATTGTGATTTCGATAATTTCCTTGTTTTCAGAAATTGTTACGGTATAGTTTTCTTCATTAGGCAGATAACCCTCGGCAGGCTTTAACTCACGGATAATGTATTCTCCATATGGAACATTTTCAAAAGTGAAGATTCCTTCCTCATTTGATTCGGATGTCAGAATTGCAGTTTCTTCTGTAAATTTGGTTTCAGTAATACTGAACAATCCGAATAATGCGCCTGTGATATTTTCGCCTGTTTCACGGTCAATTTTCAAGCCTTGGATTGTGCCATAGATGATTTCATTTTCAATCGGTTCACCGTCATTTACAGAAATATGAACAGTTGCTGTATCCTGTCCTGCGTATTCAAACACAACAGGGTATTTTTTCTCAGATAGGATATAGTGGCTGTCAGTGCTGATTTCCTTAACATAGTAACTTCCAATCGGAAGGTCGGTTGTAAAGGTTGCCTTACCTTTTTCATTACAGGTGATGATTTCAAGAAGTCCGTCCTTTGGAATGACAGATCCGTTTGCGGCTTTCAAATCTTCATCAGCGTAAAGTCCGAATGAAACATTGCGGATTTCGCCATTATTGCCGATATTGAATTTCTCGTCCTGTTCAAGAATTTTGGTAAGGTTAATTTCAGCTTTTTGCCTGTCGTTTGTAAATAATGTTGAGGTGTTGGTTACCTTTTCGTTCTGTCCTGAGTAGGTAAGTTCAACCGTATGAGGTTCGGGATTGATAACTGTTCCATACGGAGCAACGGTTTCTACAACACGGTATTTGCCGAGGTAAAGCTGTTTGCTTGTTGCTGTGCCTTTCGTGTTTGTTTTCAGAGTTGCGACAAGCTCGTCTTTCTTTGCCCTTACTGTTCCGTCAGGCGTTGTAATGTCCTCATTAGCATAGATTTCAAACACAGCCCCTGACAAACCGCTTACAGAATATTCAGGCTGATAGATAGTCGGAAGTGCAACATCATTTCCGTTTTCATCAGTATATCCGCCGCCGACTGCAGTTACATTTGAGAAAATCTCGCCTGTTTTTTCTACGGTAATTGTGCCTTTCTGCGGAGTATTTTTCTTCTCGGTTTTTACGATTGTAACGCCGTTTTCTTCACTTGTGTTTTCTGCTGTAATATCAAAGTAAATCGGTGTTGAATCAAGCACATATCCGTAAGGAGCCTGCACCTCTACGACTGAATACCCCTTGCCGTAGGGCAGAGTTTCGGGTGTGATGAGATAGCCATCGCTGTTTGTATAGAATGTGTCAATCTCTGTAAAATTCGGATAGGTGTATTTCATTGTTACTTTGTTTCTATCGGGAGCAAAAATCTGAAAGCCTGCGCCTGCATACGGAATCTGTTTGCCTGTTTCGCTGTCAACCTTTACTATCTTTACATAGCTTTCAAGGCTTGCGTTATTGATGAGGTATTTGTAAGTCTTATTATTTTCAGAAATAAACACATCAAAATCAGCAATGAACTCTGTACCGTTCCAGCTTTTGGTCTGATGAACAGTGTATGTGCCGTAAGGCAAATCCTTTGTTTCCGCAAAGCCGTACTCGTCACATATAAGATTATCTCTTTCGGATTCTTTTGCTTTTGCATAGCTTCCCGATGATTTCAGATACACCTGAAATTCAGCACCTTTTTCGGGAGTTTCAATTTTTGTACTGCCGTCATCGGTGTGCTTTATGATTGCAATTTTTCCTTTCAGTATATCTTCGGTAACACCTATTGAGATGCTGTTGTTTTCAAGCGTATATTTTTTCGCCTCTGCACCGATATGATATTCGGTTTCATCAAGCAAATAACCCTCGCTCGGCTCAATTTCTTTTAAAGTCCAGTTATCTCCGCACACATAGTATGAAGTTGTAAAACCGCCGTTTTTATCGGTGGTGTACTTGTCAACCAACTTGCCGTTATTGTAGATGCCGTAAACTGCTCCTGTAAGTGTTGCATCACCCTGTGCAGACTTTGTTTCAGCGTCCATTTTAGTAACAGTAAGATTCCACTTTTTAAGAACATTACTGAAAGATACAGTTGCCGTTTTCCCACTTTCAACATTTACGGTCTTTGATTTTTGTTCGGCATACTCTGTCGGAGTATGCTCGGTAACCGTGTATTTTCCGGGGACAAGGTCGGCTAATTCAAATTCGCCATTTGAATTGGTTTTTGCAGTTTTGCTGTAGCCATCGCCGTTGACAGTAAACTCAATATTTGCAACATTGCCGTCCTCGGAGGTTTTGACAAGCTTGAGGTTTCCCGAGCTTGTTTTGACCTTGAAATATGCCCTTATCGGGTCTGCGTCGTTTTCAACACCTGTTATGACATCCTGCAAGCTTGCGTCACCATATGGCACAAGAACAGTTTTGCCGACATCAGGCATTGACTTTGCAGAGTTGAATGTTACTGCATCGTTGACGGTCGAAGTTGAAGTCAAGGTCAGCCTGTTTCCTGATACAGATACACTCATACCGCCTGTTGTCTTGAAGCTGAAATCCGAAAGAATACTGTTGCTGTCGGTAAGGGTTAAAGTGTACTTTCCGTCAGAGTATTTCATCTCATAGGTTTCAGCCTTTGAGGCGATTGCAGATGCAAAGCTTGGAACAATTGAGTAATTGGCAAGGCTTTTTGAGACAGCATTGTAAACTGACTTAACTCCGGGGTTTGCGCCGCCTGCACAAATGCCGTCAATGAACTTTGTATTTGAACACTTGTAACCGTCGGCAGTATTTCTGCATCCTGAAACAAATTCCCATACAATCAGCTGTGTTGCCACCCATTTCTGATCCTCTGTTCCGCTTAAGCTTTTTCCTGAACCGGGTTTGCCGTAGAGCAGAGCAAGGTTAATTGCTTTCTGCTTTGCCGAGCCTAAATTTTTCCAAACGGTTGAGGCACTTTCTGTCAGCGTATTGCCCGAGTAGAGCGTGTGACCGGGTTCAATACAGTAGGCTTCTTTGCCGTCTGCAAAAATCTTGCACAACTCTTCGCCCACTGTACCTACAGTATAACCGTCGTTGACTGTTGTCTGCTTATATCTGATTATGTTTCCTGCACTGTCATAACAGTAATCAAAGGTGATTGTCACCTTATCACCGCTTGCCGCACTGACGGGGAGAGTGAACATTGTTCCGAATATTACTGACACCGCAAGTAAAAATGCCGTTATTCTTGTGAATTTCTTATTTCTGATTAACTTAGTCATTTTAAAAATCCTTTCATAAAAAATATGGGGCAAGATTTTACACTTGCCCCGATTGATGTCTTATTTTGTTTTAAATACAATCATAATTTCATCGCCTGCCCTTCATTGAAATCCTCATCTATATCATCAGACTGCTCACTGCTGTCTGTGATATTTACATACTCGCCGATAATGTTCAGAGCTTCACAGTAGTTTTTTGCACCCCTTATTCGAGCACACATCATTTCTGCTTCGTCAGCCATACCGTTTTGCTTGAGCGTGTGGCTTGCAACGCCCATAAGATTGAATATGTTGGAATCACAGCCTATTAATGCACAGTCGGGTTTGACCTTTTCTACTTTACTGTGTTCATCGGTAATAAATCCACCCAATTTATTTTCTACATAGTCGGAAAGCCAAGTTCCGGCAAAGGCGGTGTAGGACTGTAATCTCCACATTGCAAGCTTGCCGATGTCAAGGTGGACATCTTCAAATGGATAAAGTATACAGGTAACGCCGTCATTTTGAAACACAGAAACATGCTCAAACTTTGTATTGTCAAGAAGTATTCCTTTGTCCGTAAGCATTTTATTAATGCCATCCACCTATTCCTGTGTTTCACCACCGCATCCCTGCAAGATGAGTCCTTCCTTGCCGTTCATTCGGCGGAGGTCCGAGAGTGTAATATTGTTAATTGACATTTTCAAATCTTCCTTTCATAAAAATAAGCACCCACAATAAAGTGAGTGCCTTGCTTAATCGTCTGTTCAACAATAGACTACATATATTTTGTTGTTTTCTGTGATTACATTGAATGATAAGTCGCTTGGAGCTATGCCACTGCTTTGGTAGTAGTAGGCTACATACTCAACATCACCATAGCAATCTGCTGTCAGGCTTTGCGTATCATCATAATATGATGCGTTTGTGGGCGAGAACCAGCTTGCGTTGCCTGTGTTCAGTGAGGAATCGTATTTCATTCCAAGCTGCTGACCGTAGGCTATGCAGTCACTCACCGCATACTGAACATCAACCGTTTTTGCTTTGGTAGGCGATTGCGTCGGTTTTTGCGTTGACTTTTCTGTCGGCTTTTCTGTAGGCTTCTGCACAGGCTTTTGAGTAGAATTTTCAGTTTCTTTTTTAGCAGTCGATTCTGATTCAGACGGATTACTATTCACTGTATTCTTGCTGTTGTTCTGAACCTCGGATTGTGTTTTCTGAATCGGATCCGTTGCCGAAACAACCGCCGAATTTTGCCCACTGTCGGCTTTTTCTATGGTTTTGGTATTCTGTCCCGAAGGCTCTGTTTCTTTTGAAACGGTGGCTTTTTCGGTGTATTGCATTGTTTCGGTTGTTGCCATTTCAGAACTTCCTCCAGATGCAGAAACACCCACGGAAGTTGAAACCGTGGGTGATAAAGAACTGTTATACATTTTTTCTTCTGCCGTACAAGCCGTGAATGTTCCTGTTGCTAAAATCAATGTCAGCATTATTGCGATTTTCTTTTTCATACTATCGCCGTCCTTTCAAGCAAGCATTATACCAAAAAGAAAGCCAAAGTCCAGAGTTTTAATTCAAATCTTAACAGCTTCCATATTGTTTGTTTTTAAAACTCCAATGTGAACAACCGCATTATCATTTTCCTTTCTAATACGCATATTATTAAGTTGTTTCTCTGAAAAACCTTTAATGATAATATAACAATCAACATTTGATCGCTGCCCTTTACTTTTTATAACCTTTAGATTTTGACTATATGTTTCAGGATAATTAATATAAAACCAACAAAGATTTTTTTCTTTTCGATACAAATAATCTTTTCCGGGAATCACACCATTCTCTAAAATCTTTTCAATGTTTTCGGAAAATGTAAAATGTATAAGTCCATATTTTTTTACGTCATTTCGGTCTTGGACATTTAAAAGTGATTTTGGCGTATGATACAAAAAGCCCATCTTAATAAGTTTATCCTTCAAACATTCAAATATTGCGATTTTTTTGTTCATAGATATTATGATTCCTTTCAAATTCAATTTGTAATATTATACCTCAGAAAAACGAAATTTCAAATATTATTTACAAACTTTGAATAAAATGTTCTGCTTCTTCCTTATTCTCATCCTCGGATTCAACCTCGCTCTGCTGTTCATCAAGCGCCTGATTGTACGCTCCCATAACTCTGTTACTTATGGCTTTCCTCGCTTCCTTTGAGGTTGGGTGGGCGATTTCACTGTATTGTTTTTCGCCGTTTTTATCAACAAAGTTGTTTGAGGGCATTGTGACAAACAACCCCTTGTGTGAGTCCATAACCCTGATTCCGTGAATTGCAACCGCACCGCCTATGGTAACGCTTGCAAACGCCTTTGTGTTGCAATCATCTACATCAACGAGCTTATCAATCCTTACCTTGATATACGGTAGTTTCCTTTTCTGATTGTTGTATTTATTTACTTTGAAATTAGTATTTTGTGCCATTATAAAATCACCTCCGATTTAGCGTTTCTGTTTTTCTGCCCACAGCAGAGAGAGATGCAGACGTACATCTCTCTGTTCTTCCTCTGACAGACTGTCGAGGAAGTCTTCAAGGGTGAAATTTTCCTCGAATTCTTCTGCAAATTCATTACAGTTGTCGCAGATTTTTTCTTTTCTGACAACTACCGAGCTGTCATCAAGCTCCGTAAACGACAGCACGTCGTTGTATCTGAATCCGATTCGCTGACGGATTTCAAAAGGGATTGTAATTCTTCCTCTTTTTCCGAGAATTCTGTATATTTTATGCATTAATCACCCTCGCTTTCCGCAAGTTCTGCTCTGCACTCATCGCAGATGCAGTCGCAACAATTACACTCGTCATCAAAATTTTCGCAATCATCATTGCACCTCTCAATCAGAATTGCTCCGTCCACAGCTGAAATCTGCACAGCACAGTCGGATGTGATTCCTGATACAATAAGGGCATCAAGCGGTATGCTTACATAAATTCTATTTTCCATTGTTAATAATACACTCCTTCAAAATTTGTTCTAAATCAATTTGTTGTTCGGTTGTCAAGTCAAGCAGACTTAACTGCAACGGCTTGTTTCTCTGCCGTTCATACATATCGTAATTGCCGATAAGCAATTCGGGGAACTGCTCGCCTGCATTAATTCGCTGTTTCATATTGTGAAATCAAAGAATGAATATCCGTCATATAAATTACGGATTTCCTCACAATCGTTGTATGATACAAGCCATTTGCCTTTTGAATTTGCGAGCGTGTTTTTCAGCCTCAGATGGTCTTCCCAAGTGAATCCGCACTGATAAACATACTCGCTTGAATAGTAAGGCGGATCGCAGTAGAAAAAGGCATTTTCTCTGTCATAATGCTTTATCAGAACTTGAAAATCCTGATTTTCAATCACCGCATTTTCAAGCCGTTTTCCGACTTGCTCTATAAGTTGAAAAAGGCTCACTACTGAAAATGGCTGACAGGCAAATGACTTCCCACCGCTTGAGTAACTGTATCGCAAGAGTTTTAAAAACATTACTGCTCTGCGCAAGTCGTAATCCTTTTTCATCTTAACATATAGCTTTATGACTTCTTCTGCTTTGAATTCAGGCAGGATAATCTTCGTCAGTTCCAATTCTTCATCAAGGTACTTATCCTCAAACTTCTCCTGTCTGAAGAAATCCCTGATTGCATTAAAATCATCCCTTGAATTTAGCGGATAGAATCCCAACTCTTTTATGAAAGCCAAAGGTCTGTCACGCATACAGCGAAAGAGGTTTACAAGATTGTGGTTGTAATCGTTATACACTTCAAATTTATCAGGTTTTTTCTTGCCTAAAAGCACCGCACCCGAACCACCGAAAGGTTCAATATACCTTTCGTAATTCAGAGGAAACAGTGCGTACAAAATATGAAGGATGGAAGTTTTATTTCCCATCCAACTTACAGGGGTTTTGATATTCTCACTTCCTTTTCAGAATATCAATCGCCCCTGAAACGAGAAAAAGCCGTTGATTAAGTTTTTAACTCAACCAACGGCTATATATATGAAAACCAATATCAGTCGTTCGGAACGATTGATATTAGTTGTTGTTATTTAATTTTTATCGTTTACTTTTTTGATAATCTTCCCAATTTCAGGGATTACATTTACTGTCACAGCGTTTCCTGCCATCTTGTAGAGCCTGCTGTCGGATAGTCCTGTCGCTTTTGCCTTGTCGAATTGATCGTCTGTGAAGCCTTGTATTTTCCAGCACTCCCTCGGAGTAAGTTTTCTTATTCTGCCGATATGGACTTCTCCGTTTGGAACAACAAAAGCAACTGCGAATTTTTCATTGTTATCGAGAACATCTGAATTTTCTGCAAAGACTCCCGAATGTTCAGCCTTGCGGTTACTGATTCCCGAATCGTGCCTTGCAGTTATGCACCTTGCAATTTCTGTCAGCTTCGGATCGGGATTCAGGTCGATGAAATAGTACGCCTGCGTTGCAGAAGTAGTAAGCGTGTGTGCTATCTGACTTCCTACTCGACCGCGCCTTGAATTTTGTCCCGAAAAAGCAGTATCTATACTGTCACCGGGATATGCGATCTGATAACCGTCTTTGGTTTTAGATTTTATCGGCAATCCAAAGTTTTCAGTATCTTCAATGAGATAAAGTCCCGAATGTCCGCCGAAACCGCCCGAACCGCTTGTCAGCGTACAGCTTAGTCCTTTTGATGAGTAGATTCGCTTACCTTGCGTTGGGTTTTCTTTGTATAAGAGCTTTTCCGCTTGCTTGCGTGAAAGATAGTACTTCTCCGGCACATTGTCCTCTAAGATATCCGATAATGAACACTCGATTTCGTGACTGTGGAACTGCATAATTTTTGCTGTTAAGTACCTTCCAGCATACATCATACCCCAGTTTGTCCAATGTACAAAGGATTGTTTCAAATGTCCTGCCTTTGTCGTGGTTAAGCAGACCGGGAACATTTTCGAGGAAGATATACTTAGGTTTTTTAACGGCAGCAATTCTTGCAATTTCAAAAAACAGCGTTCCTCTTGTATCGTCAAAACCCTTTCTTGCTCCTGCGATTGAGAAGGACTGACAGGGAAATCCTCCAACAAGAAGGTCGAAATCGGGTAACTGTTCGGGTACAATTTTTCTTGCGTCATCAAAGTAAAGCTCACCTCCTGTGTCATACATTGCTTCATATGCCTGCTTTGCATACTTGTCGATTTCGCAGTATCCGACGCACTCAAAACCGCCTATGGCTTCAAGCCCCGAACGGAAACCGCCGATACCTGCAAACATATCAAAATATTTGATGGTCATAAATCTTCAGCTCGCCGAAGATTTAAAGATTAAGCCACACCTCACATTCCTATTTTAATTCCGTTGTTCTCATCAGGAACTTCATCTTCTACTTCTGATGAAGATTGGTTTTCTGCTTCGATTTCTTTCTGCGTAAGCTTTCTGAATGAGTCCTCACCGGGAACGATACCAATGGTTCGATTGTTATCCCATTCGGGAAATATAGTTCCCATAGAATCAACAAATCTTACAGTACCTCTTGTACCTGCCGGAACAGGTGCGTAAGGATCCTTCATATTGATAAGCTCAATTCTTGTACCCGGCGGATACAATTTCTTTGTGCTTTCAGCTATTCTGCGCTGTCTTTCATATTCGTTCAAGTTATACATCTCCTATTTATTTAGTTTTGGTTTAAGTAATAGCTTTAGTAGGACTTCTTATTTTTGTTTTCATAAAATCAACCACCGTCTTTCTTGTTTCTGTCTATTTTAAGTTTTTTGCTGTCAGAGAAATGTGGTTCATCGTTTTCATCGCAATCATCATTGCGCCTGTCAAAATTAGGCTTCTGTCGCATCTCCCTTTCAAACTTCCTGAGTTCGGGTGTGTCGGTAAAATACATTTAAAATCATTCCTTTCAAATTTTTTGCAAATAAAAAAGGCAACCGTTCTAATCAAAAAAATTAAAACGATTGCCAAATAAAAAAAAGCTGAAATTATATTTCTATAACTTCAACTCTATATAGCGATATTAAGTTTTCATCAATCAGTAGTTGCCTCAAAGAATAGATAAATATTCATCAAGCTGATGTTCCTCAAGCTCTGCAACAAAATCAGCAAATAACTCTAAATTACTGTTGACTGCGTATTCTTCAAGGTAATTAAAATATTCCAGTCTATCTTCCTTATTGACAGACACAGGTAAAAATCCGTTTCTCATAAGCTGATAGTTCATTATGAGTCTTGAAGTTCTGCCGTTGCCGTCGACAAAAGGATGAATTTTCACAAATTCAGCATGAGTCCATGCAGCCAATTCAATGGGGTTTAAATCGACTATTGAATCCAAATTATTAAAAAACTCTTTTATCTCATAATACATTTCACTTGGAACAGGAGGTTTGTGTTTAGCGCCCGTAATACGCACTTCTACATTCCTGTAAACACCGCCTATTAAAATATTTTCCATTAAAATTGAGTGTACGTCTTTTACAATATTTTCATCAAGCGGTTTATTTTCTGAAATACACTTTTTTACATAGGCAAAAGCTTTATTATGATTTACAACTTCATAAATCTCACGCAAAGATTTATTCCCTACCGAAATCTCATCTTCAAGTAATACCTTTGTTTCAATCAAAGTAAGAGTGTTACCCTCAATTGCTGTTGAGTTATGAGCATAATCAATCTCAAAATCCTTATTAAAATTATCAAATAAATTTTCAGAATTGCTCTTCCTTATTTCAATAAGCTTTGATCGCTTTTCTAATAATCTTTCGTAATTCACAGACTCACCTCCCATTTAAATTCATTATATTTGAATCTTTTATTTTTTATCTATTAATTTTTGAAGCTTTTCAACAGCCTCTTCCTTTGTTTCGGAATCCTTTACAATTTGAATAATCGAATTCATAAGGACATCAAATTGTTTATCTGTCATATTTTCAATCTCCATATCTTTTCCCTTCCGATAAATCAATTATCACTTCTACCGGAAATAAAATTTTATATATAAGTAATCGAGGCTCATAGAAAAACTATGAGCCTCTTTTGTGGCTCCCCCAACTGGGCTCGAACCAGTGACATCATGATTAACAGTCATGCGCTCTGGCGAGTGTAGACAAATAATGCACTCTCCATTATAAATAATATGTAACATATGTTATTATTCCGAACAAAGTGTTGTCAGGATATATCAATATAAAATCACCTTTATAAATAGCCGTAAATAAAAAGTATCAAATTATACATATAATTATTTAGCCAAGTCATTTTTTATATATTGATAAAACTCTGGCTCACAAATGCTCGGGCCAAACTTAATAAGGCCAGGCCATCTTTCATCTATCCATTCTATACCATATCTCGTTACAGGTTTAGAATATCGAGGAAAGGCATGAAAATGTACAAAGTTATCTCTCATCATAGCGGCAACATAGTTAAACTTGTCAGCACCATACAAAGACCTGCATTTATCTTCATACCACTCCATTACAACACTAAGTTCTGCTCCTTCTTCTGATTTCATTTCACTAAAGCTAGCAATTTCACGCTTCAAGACAAAATAGCAGTCACCTAAAGTGAGTTGATTCTCTCTAACAAGAATCAGCCAATATTTGAATTCCTTAACTAGCGTTTCATTCGGATGAAATGCTTCCATAAATTTGTAATCCATAATAAATTTCTCTCCTTTTATTTTATAAATATATCTATACACATCAGTCAACGATGTATTGTATAAATCATCAATTGATATATTAATTTTACATTTTTCACAAATATACTTATGAATATTCACTATGCTCCAATTTAAGAAAGAATTGATGCTACGTGCTATATAAAAAAACTCTTCTGATAATTGGTAAATAAGGGGTATGATAATTCTAAAAGCATTATAATCTCGTAAAAGATGTTTTTCACTATCGCCAGACTGACAAATAGCATTTAATATAGTTTTATCTTCTGGAAATGGTATATAATTAATTTCGCCATACCATATATGTGGAGTCACTATATCAGAACTCCATTTTTGAAATCCTCCTGGATCTATTCCAGAATTCAGACACTTTTCAACATAATCAGATTTTAAATTAAAAATATCCTTTGAAACCCTTTTCCCTGTTACAAGATGTATAAAATCAAGATAAATATCAAGAAATTCATCTGAAGTAACCTGTGATAGATATAGGTACTTAAAAATCGCTCTATATAATTCTATAGATTTTGTGAAAACAAATGTTACATTTGAAATACTAACTGAATTAGTATAAGATAATAATTCCTCCATAGACAACTTAATACTATCAAATTCCCTTGTGCGTTCGCGTGCTTTTTTCACTAACCATGATGGATTACACAACACAAAACTGCATAAATCTAGTAGGCATGGTGAACCATAAGTTTCAAGAACACCATTATCATCTTGTCTAGTAAACGCAGGCGGTAATTTATATATATATTCTGCACTAGAAGCATAAACATTACTAATTATATCAAATCGTAACTTTTGATATACTCTTCCTGGTCTAGGTTTTATCCACCGATTAATCGGACGAATTTGTTTAATATCAAATGAATCTTTCGAGATCAATTTATAGTTAAAAACTGATTTTTCAGTTTTATCTACAGAATCTAAATCATCATTTTCTCGTGAGCAAACAACACAATTATCAACATCACAAAGCTCCACTGTATCTCCATTCTTTATTTTAGTAGTTGCATTATTCACTCTCAAGACACAAGGAATTTTGAGTTGTCTAAGTATCCCTGCACCATGGCTTCCTATATTTCCATGTTCAGCAATTACGCCAACTACATTTTTATTTAAATTTACAAGGAGATTACGATCTAATGTTTTCATTACTAAAACTGCGCTCTCAGGTAAAGGCACATCTCTCCAATTACCTTCAACAATACGAGCAACGCCTTTTACATTTCCACTACTTACACATAATCCTGACAACACACACATATATTCTACCTCATCTTCATCATATATTTCGTGCTTGAAGATAATATATATCCTTAAAACCAATTTGTGCTTCAATCTCAACTGGAGAATTAAATATATCTTCTACTAATTTACAATCATGAATCAATTTTTTGATCACATAACTGCTTATCATTGGTACTTTTTGATAAGTTTTTACATTTCCTGAATAATCTAAATATACAGTATATGCATCTTTGAAACCATTAACAACAGAATCCAAGTCTCCACTACTATATTCTAATATAATACGTTCTTTCCTATTAACTATATCGTATGTTTGAATAACAGCATTAAATCTTTCCTTTATAACTTCTTGCACAATGACGGCCATTTTAATTTTATTAGTTTTACAATTTGTTTTTTCTAAATATTGTTTAGCATAAATTGTTTTGGCTGAGTTCCAAACTTTCTGTACATTTTGTACCAAGGAAATTTGAGGATCATAAATAAATGATTCAAACACTCCACAACAAGCAGTATGTTTATTTCCTTCAATATTAGCTGATGAACGAAAAATTAAATCACTTTTATTTTCAGCAAAATATGATTCGCATAGTTTAATTAACTCTTCTTCAAACAATTTTAAATTAATCTTATTATTAACAAATAGTTCATATGCTTCCGTTGAAACAACCAATCCTCTAGGAACTTTAAAATCATTTTTTTTAAGTTTTGAAATTGATACTGCTTTTCCTCCCCATAGTTCACTATCATCATTAATATCTTCTAATGCAGATACGCTATATATCATCTATTATACCCTCCTTTTCAATCTCATCTATCCTATCTTGACAATATTTTATCTCCTCTGATGAGTATTCTGACTCAAACCTAGTTAAAAAGGCTCTTAATGTAGTCACACTTTCAATTTTATTTGATTTATTCCACAATTCATCAAAATATTGAACAAAATATTGCGCAATTAATCCATTATCAATAATCATATAACATGGTGAAGCACCTTGTTGATATGGGCTTCTTGTTGCAATATATTTTTCATCAATAATTCCAAAAGTCGGGAAAGAAAAACCACTTGGTAACTCATAATAAGCAAAATAACTGTTTTTTTTGGCACTGCCGGCAGCTATTCTATCAAGAAGATTTCTTAAGTTATTTTTTCTGATTCGTAATATATGCCTAAATATTATTCGTTCTTCCCTACTACATTTATTAAGATAACCCCATATACTGGAATACTGAGGTTTCGATTTACTTCTTGTTGTATTGTCTAATGCTGCGGAATAAAATGTATGTGTTCCTTCTTTAGTAAGATTTATCATTTCATCAACCCAGTCTTTAGTATTATCGTAAGTTGATATCTGACAATTCGAAATACTAGATATACGTTTCATTATATCTTTATCAATATTTTCCCACTTGCGTTTTTCATCTAATCCTTCTAGAATAAATGTAGTTGAGATAAGTATTAACAAAGAGAGAATCATTGTTTCATAAAAGTTGTTAGAGTTTACGCAAATACTATATATTAGGTAACCAATAGCTATTATCACAGTTATGCATGAAATAATATTCTTTAGTATTTTATAAATCATTGACCCACATTTCACTTCCCTTGTTTATTTAATTTTTTCATTATTCTCTTTTGAAATACCGCTAAAACATATCAATCACTTTTTCACAATAAACGATGTAGTTATACCGAAACTGTTAATATAAACATCCTTATCATACTCTTCAACACTGTATTCATATAAGTATTGTTGTGGTGCATCTTTGAATAATGATTTATAATGCTTTAAATCAACATCTTTTTCAGCATTATATGTTTGAGCCCATTTTTTTATTGAATATCTTAATGAATACCTTTCAATTTTTTGAAACTCAAATCCATTTTGAGTGAATGCGTTAATCCATTCTGATTCTGAAAAGAATATTTTTCTTAAAGGCTGTCTAAATTTCATCATATTTATCCAGTAATCCTTGGTATCCGTTTCCAAAGGAACGAACTGTGATAAGATAAAAATACCATTACTTTTTAAGACCCTTCTAATCTCAGATATCGCATTATCCAAATTTTCTATGTAATGCAAACATTGGCGAGTTACAATCACATCAAATGAATTATCTTTCAAAGGTAAATTTTCTGCAGATGCCAAACACTTTGATATTTTAGGTTTTTCTATTTGATGAAGCATTTCTTCACAAATATCTACAGCAATTATTTCTTTTTCTACAGGACAATTTTTTAATAGGTACTTTGATACAGCTCCCGTACCAGCGCCTAAATCAAGAATACGAATAAACACTTTATCTTTTAAGTCTATGCATTTTAATATCGATGATAATATAACCTCACTGTTAACCCATTTACTATTGTCGTAAACAGATGCACGCTTAGAAAAATATTCAATTATATTATTCATATTGTATGACCTCGTTTTATCTTTTTTTCAACCGCTATATCATTTTTATGATAAAATTTATACTTTCTCATAAAAATAATCTTGTGATTAGAGATATATAAAATTAAAACTACTATAAATTTCATATTTTAATAATTACATATTATCTTTAGTTAATATATAATACATTTGCCTTTACTTTACTAACTTTGTTAGCTTAAACCTCTGTTCCTTTGAAAATACCTTTTATTTCTTCACACCATTCTTCAATTCTTTGAATTTTATTATCATCCTTAAGTTGAGAAATCAAGTGATTTTTATTCAAAAGATAAATGAGACATAAAACTCCTTTTGCAGTTTTAATTTTTTCTTCATCAGAGATTTCATCAAAGAATCTATAATCACTTGATCCTAAAACTGTTTCTTGAGTGTGACTCTTTCTATTTAAAACAAGTCTGTACATAAGATTTTGGAAAAACAACTTATACGCAGGATCTTGTTTCTCTAATGTTTGAAGCGGAAGTAATTCTGTTGATAATTCAGAAGGTCCTGTACGAAATTCAAAGGTTGAAAATGCTTCTAAGACTCTTCTCATGTCATTACCAATAGAATAATTATTTATATCATTAGGAGTACTAGTATTAGCATAATCATAAATTGAATTAAGCAGGGACGTATATTCTTGTTTACTGTTTAGATTATAATTCTCAGTTTGCCTATTATATAATCTCTTTATTGATACTTTGCTTTTCTTATGGGTGATATCATCAACTGATTTTTGATAATCATATATTGCATTAAGGTCATGAGACATAAACAAAATTCTGCTGTTATTATTACCCTTGATAATTTGCTCTGTCTGATATCTTAATAATGATTGTATACCTACACGATTATCAATATCAAAACTGGAAACAGGATCATCTATAACATATAAAGATTCTTGATTATAACAATTTTGTTTCTCTCTTCCCTTTAAGCTATTCACAAAAAAGTAACATAAGGCAATTATATTTCTTTCACCAATTGATACATCTTTAGGCTTAACATTTGAGCCCTGAGATTTAAGTATAAATTTATCATTCTTTGTTTCAAGTTTAATTCTCTTACTATCCAGGAAAACATATGAAAGCAACTTATTGATTAAATCAAGAGAAATATTAATATTTTTCTTTTTATCTTTAAGTTTCTCTATTTCTTTTTCAATAGAACTTTTTTCATCTTTGAGCTGATTAAGTTCATTAGATATTTTATTTTGTTTATCTATTGCATCAAAATAATCTCTTAAAAAAGCTTCAGTTTCTATGAATGCCAATTTTAAGTTTATTCTATCTAAGTTATTTTTTATATCCTTTCTTTCTCTTATAGCTTTATTAAACTCTAAACGATTTGTTTCCAGTCTTTTCAATTGCTGGTTTAAAACATTTATTTTTGAACCTAAATCTAATGGAGCAATCAAAATAGGCGTATAAATATTTTCTAATCTCTGGTTAATGTATTCATTGTATTTGCATATTGTCTTATTACACTCTTGAATCGCTAAAACTATATCTGCAATAATTTCGTTATCAAGAGTTTTATAAAGCTCAGTATTAAAAGATATTTCGTCTATCTTCGCTTTTTGCAATCTCTCCTCAAATTTTTTAATATCTTCATTCAGCACATGGCTTATACATGTAATTAGATATTTTCTGTATTCATCAGATACAGATTGATAACAGCACGGACATATATTCTTTTTCTCTACAGCGAAAACTTCATTTGTTCGCTCTACTATCCTTTGCTTACCTTCTAAAATTGTTTCATGTATTTTTTGTTCAAGTTCTGAAAATTCTATTTTTTTAACTTCTTCACTCAGCAATTTTACGATACTATGATCTATATCACTCGGAATAACAACGGGTTCAATTTTGTCCCTATACTCTGTTTCAATATTTCCGGATTTCTTATATAATTCTAAAGTTTCGTAAAAGCTTTTTCTTAAATCCGCTTCTGAATCAGAAACTTTTAATGGACTGAGCTTATTTACCATAACATCAAAAATGACTTTAGACTTATTTGCATTGCCCTTGATCTCTGAATCTCTTTTCGCCCAACCCTGTTCAGATTTCAATGTTTTAAGAAACTTTTCTTTAATATTTAAAGGAGAAGATATTTCATTTTCATCTGATAATTTGTCATCTTCTTTTTTCACTTTATCGTAATTAGCCTTAACTTTATTTAATTTTTCTTTATGGTTATCAATTTCTTTTTCAACATCATTTTGCTCACCTAACATAATAATTGTCGATAAGCCATCGTCGCTGATAGATATATTTCTATTTATAAAATCCTCATTGAACACAAAAATATTATTTTTTAGAATTTCATCCAATGATATTTCATTGCCCTCAAAATCAAATAAAGATACTTTGTTTATATTATCATTTTGGGAATGTATAAAATCGATTGCCTCTCCCAAGGTACTTTTGCCTGATCCGTTTTTGCCATATATTATAGAAATTCTGTTTTCAGGTTTTTCATACAGTAATATTTCTGTATCTTCTGTAAAACACTTTCCGTTTATAATAGCTTTATTTATTTTCTCAAACATAGAAATTTCTCCCCAAATATTTTTACATACCTATTATCTTAAGAATAATCGGTACAAGAATTCCAAGTATATCCGTATTATTAATCAACATATCTTTAAATTTTTGTAATTTACTTTTTTCTAACGCTTTTTCGTTAACTAATAATTCAATTAATTCCTGCAATAACTTTGCATCATTATACGACATTTGATTATAATAACTTTCAAAATTATTGATACTTATTGAATTATCTATAAAAGTGCAACCATTATATGTCTTAACATCATTACAAACAGACTTAAACTCAATTTCAGGTACTAAGCTAAAGGAAAATACATACCTAAATTTTTCAAATTTTAAGGTATGAGAAGTAATGATATACCTTGAATTAGTAACTTTATCTATTAGTAAGGTATTATCTTCTAATTGTCTTAAACATTTGAAACTATCCCTATGTTTTTTAAACATCAGATCCATTACATCAATTGATATTTGTAAATAATTTGATTCCAAAATATTTTGAATATTTGATAAGTAATCAAAAGTAAAAGTATTCCCATTATTATCAAATTCAAGATTCAACTGCATAAAATACACCCTACAATCTAGTGATTTAATTAAATACATATATTCTTCTCTATTTTTATAATTTATTTTAATATTAAAACAACAAATCATTTCTTCTTTTTACTAAAAAATACGCTTTTCAACAATATATATCAACATTTTTGAAAATAAATTGTGCATAAATTTCACTAGTATTATTGTGCAATATAGCTAAATTTATATGTGTACTTTTGTGTACACACAACAAATCCTTATAAAATATAAAGGTATACTAATAATCTAAATTTATCTATGTAATCATGACTATGCGCATAAACTTAATGTAATGTATAACTGCTTTAGTCATTCTTATATTACAATATTCTGAATTAGTATATTATATAAGAAATGAACATACAGTTATTTACTTGTATTTAAAAACTGCTCATAATTAAGGTCAAAGATAATCTCAATTTCATAACCTCGTGATACTTTCACTTCTCTTATGAGCTGACAAGCTATCATTTTCTTCTGTTCCATTGTGGAGTTATCAAACTCATCAGCCCAAGTTCTGAATTGTGAGTAATAAAAATCAAGCTTACCCATCGCATTTTGCTGATTGGCAAGCTTGAACTTTATATCATTTAATTCAGTTTCTTTTTTATGGAGTAAATCGTTTGTATTATCAATAGAGGTTGATAAAATATCGGGAGTGAAGCGACTTTCACCGAGGAGTGATCGTCCTACTTCGGCAGATAATTCAACTACCGGTCTTTTTAGCTTTTCAATTTCTTTCTCAAGTTTTGTCTGCTTCCTCTTATACTCCGATATTTCGGATTTATAGCGTTTTTCCAACGCTATATCTTTTGGCGTTGATTTGATTTTGGCGAGATAATCTCTCAGCGTTGCAAGCACGGCACCGTCAATTCTGTGTGCCACATACGCCGACTGGATATATAATAAAAAAGTGGACAAGTATGATAAAATAGAAGACAGAAAAAGGA
>ENA-OPRX01000470-OPRX01000470.1-human-gut-metagenome-genome-assembly--contig:-NODE-470-length-26711-cov-3.282788_pt1 | contig 26711 bp, 19 predicted proteins | sample MGYA00241450_ERZ501892 | MGnify/ENA primary metagenome ERZ501892 (study PRJEB25962, sample SAMEA2042223) | human gut metagenome | biome: human gut; feature: human-associated habitat; material: faeces...
ATACTACGCGGCAAAAAAATACGGCGTACAAGTGATCGGATGCCCGAAGACGATCGACGGCGACATGAAGAACGACCAGGTGGAGACGTCTTTCGGATTTGACACCGCGGCCAAGACGTACTCGGAACTGATCGGCAACATCTCGCGCGACTGCAACTCGGCACGCAAATACTGGCACTTCATCAAACTCATGGGCCGGTCGGCCTCGCATATCGCACTGGAATGTGCGCTCCAGACGCATCCCAACATCTGTCTGATCTCGGAAGAAATCCAGCAGAAGGACCTTTCGCTCAACGATATCGTGGAGTATATCGCCACGATCGTGGCGCATCGTGCAGCTCAGGGCAACAACTTCGGCGTGGTATTGGTGCCGGAGGGACTGATCGAGTTTATCCCGGCCATCGGCCGTCTGATCCAGGACCTCAACGACTTGCTGGCGACCAACGGCGCCGAGTACCGAGACCTGGACGAGGAGGCGCAATGGACTTATATCCTCGACCATCTGAAGGGTAAGAACCGCGCCACCTTCGCCACGCTGCCGAAGGAGGTAGCGCTCCAGCTCTCCCTCGACCGCGACCCGCACGGCAATGTGCCGGTCTCGCTCATCGAGACGGAGAAACTGCTCTCGGACATGGTGGGAGTGAAACTGGCGGAATGGAAGAAGGAGGGGCTCTTCGTAGGCAAGTATGCGGCGCAGCACCATTTCTTCGGCTACGAGGGACGCTGTGCGGCGCCTTCCAATTTCGACGCCGACTACTGCTATGCGCTCGGCACAAGCGCGGCGATGCTCATCGCCTGCGACAAGACGGGCTACATGGCGCTCGTGAAGCATCTCACGGAGAAGTCAGAGGACTGGGTGCCGGGAGGCGTGCCTCTGACGATGATGATGAACATGGAGCGCAGAAACGGAAAACTGAACCCGGTCATCCGCAAAGCGCTCGTCAATCTCAACGGACGTCCGTTCCAGGCTTTCGCCGCAAGGCGTGAGGAGTGGGCGCGCAAGACTTGCTACCTCTATCCAGGACCGGTGCAGTACTGGGGACCTTCCGACGTCTGCGACCAAACGACGCTGACGCTGAGACTGGACAACGAAGACAGAGAGCAACAGAAGAAGTAGTAATAAGTCACAATAAAGTAGTAACAATAAGTACTAATAACAAGCAGCAGTAAGTAGTAGTAATAAGTAGTAGTAATACGATCCCATAAGACTATCACCCTCCCCTGCCCGATTGCTCAGCAGAAAGGCGGGAGGGGATGAGGTCGATGGAAAATAAAGAAAAAAGCGACCGCTACAACCGCCGTAGCTGCAACTGCCGTAGCCGCAACTGCCATAGCTGCAACTAACGAATCAATAACAAACGAATCAGAAACAAACGAATCAATAACAACCGTATCAACAACCAAAGTACCTGAACATCCACAACAGAGTCATGAAAGCCGTTCGTCTCCTCAACCGTTTGATCCAATCCTTCTGCCAGCTCCCTGGCAGGGCAAGGTGGACTGTGGGCGTACTCGTGATGATCGTCTACAGTTGGGTGTTCTACGCGGCTTTCGTCGCTCCTACGGGATTCAGATGGCGCGCAATCTATGGCGACCCGGACTATCCGAAGGGGTACTCCATCCACGGCATTGACATCAGTCACCACCAGGGCCACATCAACTGGCACAGACTGCGCAACGCACTGGTGGCGCACGATCCGCTACGCTTTGTCTTCGTCAAGGCCACGGAGGGCGACAGCCATATCGACACACGGTTTAGGGAGAATTTCGACAATGCCAAGGAGGCGGGATTTATCCGAGGCGCATACCACTTCTGGAGCAACCAGTCGTCGCCGCGCAGACAGGCGTACTACTTCACGGCGATGGTGCGGCTGGAACCGGGAGACCTGCCGCCCGTGCTTGATGTGGAGACGAAACCGGCAGATCTCAGCACGGAGGAGTTTCAGCGAAACATCCTCACCTGGCTTCACATCGTGGAGGACTACTACCAGGTGAAGCCAATCATCTATACGTATTATAATTTCAAACAGAAGTATCTCAACGACTCGCGCTTCGATGGCTACCCGTACTGGATAGCCCATTACTATGTGAGCAAGATGGGCTATCGCGGGCCGTGGAAGTTTTGGCAGCATACCGACGCAGGGCGAATGCCAGGCATTGGCACCTACGTCGATCTCAATATCTACAACGGAAGCTACTATGACCTGAAGCAGCTGACTATCCCTGAGCGGAAGGTCGTTGTAATAAGAGACAGCGCCAGTCGCCGCGAGCAGACACCCGACTCACTACCAAGCCTTGACGAGTAGCGGCTTCTTCGAGCAAAGGAATGTCCATCTCGTAGAAACCACTGAGAATGAGGCTACCATCGTGGGCGAGCACCTCGACAAAACTGTCCATATCGGCCAGGAGGACGTTGCGGTTGATATTGGCGAGGATCAGGTCGAAAAGGCCGCTCACATGGCTCAGAACCTGCTTGTCGCCCTCAAAAATCTCCATCTCCACACCGTTGATCTCGCCATTGTGCTGGGCGTTGCGCACGCTCCAGTCGTCGATGTCGTAGCCGACAACCTCGCGGGCGCCCAACTTGGCAGCAACGATGCCGAGGATGCCTGTGCCGCAGCCGCAATCGAGCACGCGCTTGCCCTTCAACGGCATGTCAAGGAGCGAGGAGACAATCATCTGGGTGGTCTCGTGGGTGCCGCTGCCAAAGGCCTGGACGGCCTCAATACCGACATAGAGGGGAGCCTCATCGCGGGAAGCCGCATCGGAGGAAACAGACGGATCATGGCCTTCGAGTCCGCGCTTGGCGTCGTAGATAATACAACGGCCATCCACGTCGATGGGATCGAAGCCGTGGGCCTCCCACACCTCGTTCCAGTTGTGGTCCTCCAGTTGCTGGGCGGAAAAGGTCACCTTCACATCGGGCATGGGGAAGTCGTCGAGAACGGACTGCAGCCCAACGGGGTCGAAACAGTCGGTAGCAACATAGCCGATGAGGTGGTCGTCGCGCTCCTCAAGGGAATCGACACCGCAGTCGCCTGAAAGAGCAGAAACGAGGTCGCGGGCCGTCTCACTATCAGGCGTAATCGTAAAGGTAATCTCTGTATATTTCATTGCTATTTTCTTATATCGGTCGTGTCTCTGTTAAAAGATACGTGCAAAATTATAAAATTTAGGGAAAAACCTACCATAGATTAGGGAAAATCCGTACATTTGCATCGCAAATAGGTGGTATTTTTGCACAAGGAAGCCCCCAAACGGTCTTTTTCGGCCAGAAAGAATCCGAAAAGGCAAGGAGGGACGCAGGCTTTCGACAGAGCATACGATTCACCAAGAACATCAAGAAAGGGACATAAATATGAAACGCGTAAGATTACTATCAGTACTCCTCGCTGCCATCCCGCTGGGGATGATGGCACAGGATGACCTCTACTTCAATCCGGCAGTGGACAAGGACGAGGTCAAATCGACAGTGACGGACTGCGACGGCGCACCCTACTACGGTGGACTCGATATGAGCGACGACGAGTATAACCGCCGTCACACCCTTGGAAGTTATTACCAAAAGATAGGCACGGACTCGCTGGGCAACGACATCATCGGCTTCTATGGCGCCGACGGAACGCTCTCCACCGACACGGTCTATCCTTTCAGCAGCCCCTATGCGTTTGACGATGATGATGACTTCGCCTACAGTCGCCGCATGGGACGTTTTGACAACTTCTACGGCTGGGATGACCCCTATTTCTCCAACTACTGGTACGACCCTTGGTATGCGAACAGCTGGGCCTGGGGATGGCGATCGCCGTGGTACTATGACAGTCTGTGGGGCTGGCCTTACTATGCATCCTGGTCCTGGCGCTACGGCTGGGGCGGCAGCTACTGGGCCTGGCACTATCCGCGCTACTGGGGCTACGGCTGGGGATGGGGCTATCCCTCCACGGTTTGGGTAGGCCATACGGGCACGCGCAACCACTCCTTCTCGCGGCCTGACCGCCACTTCGGCATGGGGGCTTCGCAACAGGGATCGTTTGGCAACCAAAGACGACCGGGAAGCGCAACGCGCCCGTCGGGCATGAATCGCGAGTACAACGGCGCACAGAGGGAACGCAACTTCGGCGGATCACGCCGCTACAATCCCAGTCAGCAGACCACGGGCACGCGGTCCTATACGCCGCAGCAAGCCTCGCCACGCGGTTCTTCCTTCGGAGGTAGCCGGTCTTCCTTCGGTGGCGGTTCCTTCGGCGGTGGAAGCCGTAGCGGAGGATCGTTTGGTGGCGGAAGCCGCGGAGGTGGCGGCAGCCACGGCAGCTTTGGCGGTCGCCGATAAAGGGGCCTTGCAGTATGATTGGCATGAGTGGTACAAGCGCATCAACAACCAATCAGGTGCAACAACGACCACTAAGGTGCAATAACGACCAACAACGGATCTTCGGACAAGAAAACTCAGAGTAATGAAAGCAAAATATCTATTGATAGCCTCAGCGCTGACAACGCTTCCTGGCTTTGCGCAGGAGACTTACGAGAACGAGAAGCTGACAGGAAGCGACCTCAACGGTACGGCACGCTACGTCGGTATGGGTGGAGCGATGGAGGCGCTGGGCGCAGACATCAGTACCATGCAGTCGAACCCAGCAGGTATCGGACTCTTCCGCCGCAGTCAAGTGACGATATCGGGAGGACTGGTGATGCAGGGCAATGCGCCAGCGTATGTCAAAGGTGACAAGACCAACGCCAGTTTCGACCAGGTGGGCTTCGTCTATGCCATGCGAGCTGGAGAACGGACGTTTGTCAACATGGGCTTCAACTACCACAAGAGCAAGAACTTCAACTTTCTGCTGGGAGCGGCCAACCGACTGAACAATGCTTCAGCCAACAAACTGACGTATCAGAAGTTGCGCAACGGTGCCTTTGACGGCGACGACGGAGCGTATTCGGGCTTCGACCACCTCAACGTGAAGGGATTCAAAATGGATGGCAGCGAGGTCTATAACTACCCGGCTGCCGACTACCAAATCAACCGTGAGCACTATGGTTACATCGGTGATTATGACTTCAACCTCAGCGCCAACCTCAGCGATGCTGTCTATCTCGGTTTGACGGCGAGCTACAAGGATGTGAACTACCGACACAGAGGAATTTATACAGAGAACTTGGTGGGCGATGGACGCAACTATTCTGTCAATTATGGTGACATCAGATCGGTGGATGGTGATGGTATCGACCTCAAACTGGGTATCATCGTGCGCCCGATCGAGACCTCGCCTTTCCGCTTCGGTGCTTATGTACAGACGCCGACATGGTACGATCTCACCATGAGCTATAGCAACTCCATCACGGGTTCGCTCGTCGAGGGCGGCAACGTGGAGTCATACGACTACAAGATTTTCACGCCGTGGAAATTCGGATTTTCGCTCGGACACACCGTCGGCAAGCAATTGGCGCTCGGTGCTACCTATGAGTATGCTGACTACTCCACGACCAAGACGCGCATCATTGACGGACAGCGCATCGACTGGTATTACGATGACGTCATCACCTACTCTCATAACGATGCCGACATGAACGAGCACACCAGCCAGACGCTCAAGGGCGTGAGCCTGCTCAAACTGGGTGCTGAATATAAGCCGATCAGCAATCTCGCGCTCCGTGTGGGCTACAACTACGAGAGTGCTCACTATGATGATCAGGGCGTGAAGGGGGTTTACGACAACGGCAACCTCGTCCACTCGCCGGGTATCTACTATACCAGCAGCGGAGACTACACCAACTGGAAGGCAACCAACCGCTTCACCTGCGGCTTGGGCTACAATATCGACAACTGGAATATCGACCTGGCGTACCAGTACAGTACGCAGAAGGGTGACTTCCATCCGTTTGCGGACTATGTCGATCGTGAATCGACGGCAGAGGACAATATCGGAACGGTCAGCGAAGTAAAAAACAACCGCAGTCAACTGCTTCTTACGGTTGGCTACCGCTTCTAATAAGAATAATAGGACTTCTTTAAGGCGTTTGGGGAGACGATGAGGGTCGGAAACGAATTCGGACCTATCTCGTCTCCTCATTTTTTTGATTTCACGTTCATTATCTCGTCAAAAAACCGTACTTTTGCATGCGAATTGCAAAAATCATACGATGAACGAGATACTTATTTTTCTTCTGAGCCTCGCTGGCGCATTCGTGCTGCGCGTCTGCGGGTTCGGCTTTGGCGTCTTCACGATGGCGTGGCTGCCCTATCTCCTCCCCTCCTATGGCGAGGCGACAACGCTATCGGGCATTCTGGCCATGGCAGGATCCATCCTCGTGGCTTTCAAAAACTGGAGGAAGATCGATTGGCATAAGCTCACGCCGATCCTCATCACCTTCATCGTCTCGTCGTGTGCCTCCATCCATTTTGTCTCTGTCGCCGACGACCACCTGTTGAAACGCATCCTCGGCGTGATGCTCATCATCGCCAGCCTTTGGTTTCTTGCCATCAGCAAGCATGTCAAGGTGAAGCCCACGCTGCCGGTACAAATCACCATGGGCACCATCTCGGGTGTCATGGGTGGACTCTTCGCCATGCACGGACCTGCGGCAGTGCTCTACTTCCTGGCCTGCGCCAAGGACAAGGACGAGTATGTGGTGCTGACGATGACCTATCTGCTGCTGGGCAATATCATGATGCTCGGGTTCCGCATTCACAACGGCTTTCTCACGCCAGCCGTGGGCCACGCCTTCCTCTATGGCATCTTTGCCGTGGCCATTGGCACATGGGTGGGGAGCAAGGTGTTCCACCGCCTCTCGACCGATGTCGTGAAGAAAATCTCCTATGCTTATATCGCCATCAGTGGTGTCCTCTCACTCGTGATGTCCTAAGCACGGAGAAGGTTGCCATCACTCAACTGATAAAAAAGACTGCTTCCAGCAACTGTTGAGGACCTTGTCATTGTCCTAATCATTGTATTCTTCCTGTATAAAAGCGCGAGAGACGTAAATACGAGTAGAAAGAAACGCAAACAAAAGTAGAGAATGGAAACAACAGACCATCCCATGGAGATCAGACTGGCTACGGAGGAGGACATTCCCCGTATGCAGGAGATATTCCGCCACGCCCGCCAGTTTATGGCAGACAAAGGCAATCCCAACCAATGGACGGAGGGCTATCCTGCCGAGGAATTGATTCGCGAGGACATAGCGCATGGCGACTGCTTCGTCTGTCTCTCGGAAGGACGGACCGTAGCCACCTTTGTCCTTAGAAGCGGAGTCGATCCTACCTATACTGTCATCTACGACGGGCAGTGGCCCGACAACCGTCCCTACGCCACGATCCACCGTATCGCAAGCAGCGGGGACCGTCACGGCATTTTTCACCATATCATCCGCTTTGCACTCACTCGCTACGACACCCTGCGTATCGACACTCACCAGGACAACGCGCCCATGCGTCATGCTATCGCCAAAGAGGGTTTCACCTACTGTGGCCTGATCCATTGCTGGAACGGAGACGAACGACTGGCCTTCCACCTGTCAAAAACACAAAAGGAAGAATAGAAACTCTCCCAACTGATCTATCAAACAAAAACACAAAAGGAAGAGTAAATGCTCTCCCTAATAATCTGTCAGACAAAACACAAAAGGAAGAATAAATGCTCTCCCAATTTGTTTCGGTTGTTGTCGCGTGAAAACGTAAAAGCGTGGGGCCGATAAGCGAAGGTTTCTTTGGCTGACTGTTTCTCTGCGCTTCTATTTCCCCTTATTCTTCCCCAACAATCCACGAAGGAAAAAGTAGGCCTTCAGTTGCCAACAGAAGATGGTCCAACTACAACGGATGGGCCTATAACCAAACTTGCGACACAAGGCGGGACTGAGCCTTTGGACTTCTATACTTTCCCATGTGGATCGCAGGATGCGGCGTCCACGCGCGCGATCCTCGCCACTGAGCTGGCGATGGTGGAGATAGTAGAAGAGGCTGACGTCAATGAGATTTTTCCATCGTTCATTCTCGTAGAGCGAGACGAGCGCATCATCAACCTGGAGCGAGAGGAGCTGGCGTTTCATGCTCTCGTTGGCCAGGAGGTAGTCGAAACGATGTCCGTCAATGCGATGGGTGACGGACTGATCGTGCTGGCGATAATAATAGTCGGCATCAGTAGCCACTACCCTTCGGGAAGCCAGGAAATGGAGACGCGTGGTGTTGTCGTCGCTATAGGCGTGGCTCGACGTGTCATAGGGATAACGCTGGTGGATGGAAGCCCGGACGGCATAGACGCCATGGATCTTCCATGTCAGACTGTCGGCGAAAGCAGTTCTACCCTCCTCGTCGTATGTGTCCTGCATAGGATAGGGCTCTCGTCGGCCATCAGCATGCCAAAAGACAAGGCGGAAAAGGACACTATCCGCCTCAGGCTGCGCCTCAAAGCGATCCACAATCTTTTGCAGGGCGTCGGGGGCAAGGCTGTCGTCGCTATCGACAAAGCAGATGTAGTCGCCCTGGGCCTGGCGTAGTCCTTCGTTGCGGGCCTTGCCTTGTCCGCCATTGTGGGGCAAGGAGATCAAACGGATGCGCGGGTCGGCCTCGGCATAGTTGGAGAGAATCGCGCGCGAATCGTCTGTCGAGGCGTCATCGATGGCGATGAGTTCCCACTCCTTGAATGCCTGACGACGTATCGACTCGACACTCTCGCAGAGATAAGGGGCCGCATTATAGACGGCCATAAGGATGCTAATCTTGCTGCTCATGGTGGAAACGGCGCAAGAAACGACTACTGACGTGTTGCATCAGGTCAGTATTGGAACGGAAGAAATGGAGCGATACGGCCATGCTGACAAGGAAGAGGACGGCGCCCGCAAGCCAGTAGGCCACGGTATGGTAGGACAGGAAGGTGGCGGCGAAGGCCAGCAGTCCTAAAGGCACCTGGACGGCAGAGCAACGCAGCAGTCCGACGGAGGGATGGTAGTGGTAGCGGTAGCGCGCATAGACGAAAGTGACCAGCAGGTCGAGGAAGGAGACGAGCGAAATGCCGATACCGGCTCCCGTCAGTCCCCACAGACTAAAGAAACCGATGACGGCACAGACGATCATCACAGAATAGATACCCTCCAGCAAAAGGTAGGACCGGGAGTCGCCCTTGGCCAGGGGAATATACTGCACGGGGAGTTTGATGGCTCGGAAATACATGGCAATCACCATCACCTGCATCATTCCAAGGACAGACATAAACTGGTGGGAATAGAGCAAGGGAAGGAGGATGGGCAAAGAAAAAGAGAAGGCAATCAAGATGGGAGCAGCGACCAAGAGCATCACTTCGGCCTGGCGGTTGACAGTCTGAGAAAACGTGAAACTGCGTTCGCAGACGCCACTGAGACGGGGAAAATAGTCAGTCTCCATGGCCGAGAATACCATGCCGATATAGGTCATCGTCATCATGTAGCCCGCATTATAGAGGCCCACAGTGTCGATCTGCGCCACATTGTTGAGGTAACTGCGGATGAGGAAGTCGGCCAGCGAACCGAGCACGCCTGCCAGGACAAAGGCCACGCCGAGCCGCACCATACTCATACCTCGCCCCAAGACGCGACGGGAGAGCGAGAGGCGAAGCGGATAGAGATGGTAGGAGTAGCCGATAGTGAGCAGAAGCTGGGTGAGGGCCATCAGCACGATGGATGGGACGATGGCCGCATCTTGGAAGAAATAATAGAGCGGAATGGTAAGCAAAAGAGCGAGAAGAACGTTCCAAATTGAAACTTTAGCCAAATCGCGCAACCGCCTGGCACCTTTTAAGATAGCGAGCTCTCCTCCAGTAATAGTTGTAAGAAATACGGCTGGCGAAAGGAAGATAAAATGGAGCGTGTGGCCATCCCAAGAAAAGGTGAAGCGACTCAACCAAGGACTGAGCAACGCACAGAGCAGCATGCCAAAGATGGCGGTGATCATACACCAAGATCGCACCATGAGGACAGTGTCGTTGAGGCGCTGGGCGTCGCCCGCGTCATAGGCCTCAGAGATATTGCGCACACCACTCATGGCAATACCGAAATTGGTACTGTCGCCTACGAGTTTCGTAGTAGAGTTGAAGAGCGACATCAGACCCATACCCTGAGGCCCGAGGATGAGGGCCACGAGCTTATTGCGCACGACGCCTACGAGGATATTCAGCGCCTGAACACCCCCAAAAAGCCCCGTGTTTTTGAGTATATTACCGTAACTTGAAGATCTTCCCGATTTTTTCATCTATAAAGTAAACGTAGATTAAAACTTTTTATTATTTTTGCAGCGTAATTTCATCTATGATATTAAGCATCATCATACCCGTCTATCATGTGGAACGCACGCTCGACCGCTGTGTGGAGGGGGTTCTACGGCAAGATTTGGACGACTTCGAGGTCATTCTCGTCGATGACGGAGGCGACGACAACTGCCCGCGGATGTGCGACGAATGGTCACGACGTGACACTCATGTACGTGTTGTCCACCAAAGCAATGCGGGGCTCTCCGCTGCTCGCAATGCGGGCATAGAACTGGCGCAAGGCGACTACCTGACCTTTGTCGATTCGGACGACTACCTCGACGAGGGCCTCTATGCTCGTCTGTTGCCCATCCTACAGACGCAACCCGACATCGACCTGCTCGAATACTCGGTGATAGTGCGCGAGGGAGGCAGCGAACAGCATCCACTTATCCTCCCCCAGCGACGCTACGACAACGCTACCCGCTACTGGCTTGAAGGACGCGCCTACGCCCACACCTACGCATGGAACAAGATCTACCGGCGCCGACTATTCGACACGGTACGCTTTCCCGTGGGACGGCTCTTTGAGGATGTCCACACACTGCCACCCTTGATGCAATCGGCCAAGGTCATCGCCACCACCCCAGAGGGATTCTACCACTATACGGACAACCCCGATGGAATCACCCGAAAGGCCACGGGACGCGAACTGCAGGACTTGCTCGACGCGCACCTCGCCTACATCGGAGAAGGCAACGAGGTCGATGCGGCCTATTATGCGCACGTGCTCAACATTCAACTGTCGGTCTATGACCTGACGGGAAAGGAGCCTCAACTGCCGCGCCGCCGCTTCCTCGGCAGCCTCAAACTATTATTGTTGCAACTATTAGGAATGAAACGCTTATGCCAACTCATCCATCTTACACACCAGCTCATGGGGCGCAACCGCTCGTGAGTTTCATCGTCCCGACCTATAACTTGCCGGTCGATATGCTTCGGGAATCGCTCGACAGCATCATGGACCTCTCGCTCACACAGGAGGAACGGGAGATAATCGTCGTCGATGACGGATCCATAAATTCGCCGCTGGCGGCACTGGCCGACGTGATAGACCAAATCATCTATATACGACAACCGAACAAGGAAGCGGCTGCGGCACGCAACACGGGACTGGGCATCGCCAAGGGCCGATACATCCAGTTTGTCGATGGCGACGACCGTCTGGTTCGCAGTGGCTACGAACACTGTCTCGACACTATCCGCTTCCAAGATGCGGACATGGTCGTCTTCCGTTCGTCGGCGAAGGAACAGGAGAGCATGGGGACTGCCTCTGATCGGGGCCCCATGAGTGGCAGCGACTATCTGCGCCACAACAACCTGCGATCCTGCGTCTGGGGTTACCTCTTCCGTCGCTCGCTGCTCGGCAACCTTCGCTTCCACGAGGGCATCACAAGGGAGGACGAGGAGTTTACGCCGCAACTGATGCTTCGTGCCGAACAGTTGGTCGATACGGATGCCGTGGCCTACTACTACCGCAAGCGCGAGGGTTCCGTGATGGAGGCCGACGACAACCGTGCGAAAGCAAGGAGGCTGGACGACCTGCTGACGGTCCTAGACACGCTCACCGAGCGACTCGACCGACTGCCTGCTGACGACCGTGCGGCTCTGCAACGAAGGGTAGATCAACTGACGATGGACTATCTCGTCAACATCATCACTTACACGCGGAGTGCTCGCCACCTGGAGCGCGGACTCCTGCGACTGCGCAGACGGGGTCTCTATCCGCTTCCTACGAAGCACTACACCAACAAGTATCGCCTCTTCGCCACGATGATGAACAACAAGGCAGGACGCAAGGTGCTACTCTATTCAATTCCATTGGTTGTCAGATGAAGATTCTATTGCTAGGCGAATATAGCAATGTCCACGCTACGCTGGCGGAAGGCCTCCATGCGCTGGGCCACGATGTGGTGGTTTGCTCCAATGGCGACTTCTGGAAGAACTACCCACGGGACATCGATGTGGCGCGCCCCACGGGACGGTTGGCTGGCGTGCGCCTCTATGCCCGCATCCTCAGTCTCCTGCCACGACTCAGGGGCTTCGACGTGGTGCAACTCATCAACCCGATGTTCTTTGAACTGAAGGCCGAACGCTTGTTCTTCCTCTATCGCTATCTCCGAAAGCACAACAAGCGAGTGGTGCTCGGAGCTTTCGGCATGGACTACTACTGGGTGGAAGTCAACTCCACCAAAATGCCCTTGCGATATAGCGACTTCAACATCGGAAAGAAGCTGCGCAACAACGCCGACGCCGTCAAGGAGCGACGCGAGTGGCTAGGGACGGCCAAGGGACGGCTAAACCAGTTTATAGCGGCTGACTGCGACGCAATCGTAGCGGGTCTCTACGAATACTGGGCCTGCTACCAGCCGCTCTTCCCTGACAAGACCACGTTCATTCCCTTCCCCATCCACATCCGAGAGTCAATGCCCAGTTCTGACTTTACGCCGCCGCTCAAACTCTTCATCGGCATCAGCAAGGGCAGGAGCGAATACAAGGGTACGGACATCATGCTACGGGCTGCCGAAGATATCTGCCGTAAATTCCCCGACAAGGTGGTGCTTCGCAAGGCAGAGGGCGTTCCATTCGATGAGTATGTGAAGATGATGAACGGGTGCGATGTGATCCTCGACCAGCTCTATAGCTACACGCCATCCATGAATCCCCTGGAGGCGATGGCACATGGCTTGATCTGCGTGGGAGGTGGCGAACCCGAAAACTACGAGATTATTAACGAGGAGGTTTACCGACCTATCATGAATGTCGAACCCTACTATGATAGCGTGTACGATGCGCTCGAATGGTTGGTATTTAGTCCTGAACTGATCGGCCTGTTGAAACAGGATAGCTGGACGTACGTCCTCCGCCACCACGACTTCGTCACGGTTGCGAGAAAATATGAGCAACTGTACAAGGGACTGTAAGGATGGCATGGAAAAAGCAATTTCGTTGCAAGCAATGTGGCTACGAGGCCGACGTCTATGAGGGACGCGGCTTCATGGGGCAACATATCTCCACGATGACCTGCCCCGACTGCCACAGCCTCCAGCCACTGGTCGTTGGGGGCGTCATAGGCGACGCAGCCCCGTCTTTCCGTTCCGAGGTGGGACGCCTGTGCCTCCAGTGTGGATCAGACCGCATCCGTATCTGGGACGGCCATACCTGCCCCTGTTGTGAAGGCAGGATGGAGGAGACAGGACAACGGGATTTTTGGACTTGACAAGGATTTGGGGCTCTGCTAACGCTTGAATTTCAACTAGACTCGTGGATTTCAATTAGACTCTTGGGGTGCAAAAACGTTTGGATTTTTCCCCCTATATAACAACAAGGCTCAGACCTCACAAGATACTTATCCTACCTTGTTTCTTAACCACTTGCATTCGGACCCCAAGTATATCATTTCTTGCGTTCAGACGGTCTTGAGTTGGCCTGCCTTGCGCTTTTTCCAAATCTCGATACTATTGATGGTGTTCTGCCAAAGAATATAGCAACCCGGTCCTACAGAGGCCAGGGGCGTGAGGTACATGAAAGCGATCCAAATGGCAAAGCCCGTGTTCTTCTGTCCCAAGGCCTGACCCGCCTCGATGGACCGGTCAAAGAGACGGCCCACAGAGCGGCCCACGGCAAATTGAACGACGCAGACGAGGAGGCCCGAGAAAGCGATGGCGAGGAGAAAGGGCAAAGTGGTATGAGCATGGACGATATTCTTGACCGTTGCTCCCGAGACGATCATCAACTGCACAGCCCAGAGATAAAAACTCAGGTCCTTGACATTGATCACCCATTGGTGGAAGCCGTGGAGTGGCTTGAAATGCTTCACGAAGAAAGCCAATCCCATCGGCAAGACCAAGACGATACACACCTGGTAGAGGATGCGGAGGAAGGCGGCAAGAAAGGAGACGTGGGCCGACGACTGCTCGATGAGCGGGAAGCAAACTGGGATGAGGATCGCACAGAGGAAATTGGAGAGAAAGCCATAGGTGGTGATTTCCTCCAGTCGTCCGCCGAGTTTGGCGGTCACTACGGGTGCTGCCGCGGCACAAGGCGCGATAATGCAAGTCAGGACCGACTCTACAAACGTCAGTTCGTTGCCCTTCAGGCGGAAGAAGAGAATGGCGCCAACCAAGATCCACACGAAGGCCACCTGAAAAAGACTCACACAGTAGTTCCACTTCACAGGCACGAGTTTTCGGAAATCCACTTTGCAGAAAGTGACAAAGAGCACCAAAAACATAAAGAGCGGCAAGATGGCGTCGAAGAATGCACCCAAGGCTGGCGAGACCCCGTCGAAAGCAGGAATGAAGGCAAACAACAAGTAAAGCGCCGCTCCCGAAAGCATCGACAACGGCAAAGTCCAGTTTTTGATAAAAGCGAATAGTTTCATAGATTGCAGGTCAAAACACCCCGTCCCCATCGTCCGTATTAACAGACCCTAACGATTTTTAGACCCTGAGGATTATTTTCCCCAAGCGGTTATTAAACTCTGAGCAGTTATTAAATCTCTAAGCACTTATTAGGTCCAAACGGTCGGGACAAAGCAATCCACCCCGCCTCCCCCAGGTCGGGAGAGGATGGGTGGAAAAATGATTCATATCAGAGCGGTTTATATTCCACAAAAGCCTCCATAGCCTCATAGCAAGCTAGTCCGAGACGGTCGTAGAGTTCTGCCGTGGCCCGGTTGCGGTCCTCGGCTCGCTGCCAAAAGAGGCGCTCATCGTTACCCAGGTAGGGTGCGCTCTCCATCTGACTTTGGTGCTTGAGGATGGCGTTGCGCTTGGCACGAAGTTCCTCTGGACTCATCGGGACACACATCTCGATATTTTCGATCTCCCATTCCGCCCAGGCGCCACGATACATCCAAATGCGGCATTCTTCGAGCCAGGGAGCTCCCTCCTGTTTCTCCAGGTCGATGGCAGCCAAGACTGCATCCGTACACTTGCGATGGGTGCCGTGGGGATCCGCCAAGTCGCCAGCCACATAGATCTGATGAGGCTGCACCTTGCGCAGTAGGTCGCGAACGATCTCCACATCCTTCTCCGTCATGGGGAATTTCTCTACCCTGCCCGACTCATAGAACGGGAGGTCGAGGAAGTGGACATGGTCAAGAGGTATCTGATTGTAGGTGCTCGCTGTGCGCGCCTCGCCACGACGAATCAATCCCTTGATAGTCAGAATGTCACGCGTATCAATGTCACCATCCTTCTTGGTGGCGAGGAAATGCTTGATCTCCTGATACTTGTCCTTGATGACCTCGTCCTTATTGTGATCAAACAACTGGTTGAAACCATTGATGAAGTGCATGAAGCGCGTCACCTCCTCGTCACCGACGGCAATATTGCCCGAAGTCTCATAGACCACATGGACGTCGTGGTTCTGCTGCACCAATCGGCGAATCGTGCCACCCATGGAGATCACGTCGTCATCGGGATGTGGCGAGAAGACCACCACTCGCTTCGGATAGGGCAACGCACGCTCCGGACGGTTGCTGTCGTCCGCATTCGGCTTGCCACCAGGCCATCCCGTGATGGTATGCTGCAGATCGTTGAAGATCTTGATATTGGCATTGTAAGCCGACCCATAGAGCGCCAAAAGCTCAGAGAGGCCGTTCTCGTTGTAGTCCTTGTTGGTGAGTTTAAGGATAGGCTTGTTCGTCTTCTGACAGAGCCAAACGAGCGCCGATCGTACGAGTTTGTCGGTCCAGTCACACGAAGTGACGAGCCACGGGTGAACGATACGCGTCAGTTTCGAAGCCGCGGCCAGGTCCATGACGAAATGGGTGTCGTTGTGCGTCTGGAGGAACGAGGCCGGTATGGAGTCGCTCACATGCTCCTCTACCGTCTTTTGGATAATGTCGGCCTTACTCTCTCCCCAAGCCGTGAGATAGATCTTGCGCGCCTTGAGGATAGTGGCAATACCCATCGTGATACAACAGGGCGGCACCAAGTCCTGCGAGGCAAAGCTCATCGACATCTCCTCTCGCGCCACGGGGTCGAGCAGGATCAGGCGCGAGGTGGACGTAACGGTAGATCCCGGCTCCTTGGTAGCTATGTTGCCCATACGTCCGATTCCCAGCAGCATCACGTCGATGCCACCACAGGAGTTGATGCGCTGCTCATACTGGCGACAGTAGTTGAGCACATAGTTTTGGTTGATAGTCGAGTCGGGCGAGAAGATATTCTGCGGAGCGATATCCACCCGGTCGAGCAGCCGTGCGTGGAGCTGGCGGATACAACTGTTCTTGTCGTCCGGCTTCAACGGATAGTATTCATAGGCGTTGAAGACGATGACATTATGGAAGCTAAGTTGTCCCGCCTCGTAGCGTCTCACCATTTCCTCGTAGATAGGAGTGAGCGAGGTACCCGTTCCCAGTCCGAGCACACACATTCTTCCGTCGCTGTCCTTCTGCTTGATGAGTTTCTCTACCGCATCGACGATAGCCTGGGCTCCTTCTTCCATCTTCGGGAAGATGTCCGTAGGGATCTTCTCGCGACGTGTCAACTCGGAACGCTCCACGGCAGAGCGCGGATGGTAGTACTCCTCCGGCACTTTGTTGAATGCAATCTGTGAGCTAAGATTCAATCTCATTTTCTTTTTCCTTTCTCTATATTGTCTGTCGGGGATTCAACTTAAGCGGCCAATCCCCTCCAACTTACCTTCTTCTCCTCCCTCAGTCTTCTACGGCAAAGGCGAGCCATCGTCCCCTGTCAGGGGCGAGCCCGCTTTGCTGTTGCCGTAGTAGTGTTGTCGATAAGTCCGTGAGTCCATGAGCCCACAGGAAAAGTACAAAGTACAAAGTCTATGGGACAAAATTCATGGGCCCGCAGGCTTACAGGTTGTTTTTCTCTATATCCTTGAAGTAGCGGTAGGTGCCCACCTTCAGTTCCTCGCAGGCAGCCTCGTCGGCCACGATGATGCCGTGCTGGTGCAACTGCAGGGCGGAGATGGTCCACCATTGGGTCACTGGTCCCTCGACAGCAGCCTGGAGGGCACGCGACTTATGGTGCCCGTTGACAAGGATCATCACCTCGCGGGCATCCATGACAGTACCAACACCGACCGTCAAAGCATAGTGAGGCACCTTCTCCACGTCGTTGTCAAAGAAGCGGGAGTTGGCGATGATCGTATCGGTGGTCAACGTCTTCTGGCGCGTGCGGCTGGTGAGGCTCGATCCCGGCTCATTGAAGGCGATATGACCGTCGGGGCCGCCGATGAAAAGGTCGATGCCTCCTGCGGCCTTGATCATCTCCTCGTAGTGGTCACACTCTGCCTCCAGGTCCTCAGCTTTGCCGTTGAGGATATGGATATTCTCGGGCAGGATGTCAATATGATCGAAGAGGTTGCGGCGCATGAACGAGTGGTAGCTCTCTGGATGATTCTCGGGGAGCCCGACATACTCATCCATATTGAACGTGATGACGTGGCGGAAAGACACACGTCCCTCGCGGTTGGCCTTGACCAGCTCAGCATACATTCCCTCCGGCGACGAGCCGGTTGGAAGTCCGAGCACGAAGGAACGCTCCTCGGTAGGTCCAAAGGCGTTGATACGCTCTACCACATGGCGAGCTGCCCATGCAGACAACTTCTTGTAATCGCTTTCGATGATTAATCTCATACTTTCCTGATTTAGCTAAGTAAAATTGACTCTGTTTCTGTCGCTGCAAAAGTACAACAAAATGTGCAAACTACATGTTTAGCCCCCAACAATTTATAAAAAATAACAGTAAGGGGACTAAAAAAGGCCGTCGCGACGGGAGATAGGTCTCAAGATTTTTGTAACTTTGCACGGTATTATAAACAGTAATTAAGCTGGATGAAAGAATTTGTCATATCCGAGGCCAAGGCCGAATCCGCCATTTTGGTCGGATTGATCACCAAGGACCAGGACGAGGCCAAGACCAAAGAATATCTTGACGAGCTGGAATTTCTCGCCGACACGGCAGGCGCCGTGACCGTGAAGCGCTACACCCAGCGCGTAGGAGGCCCCAGCCAGACGACCTATGTCGGCAAGGGCAAGCTCGAAGAGATCAGAAACTATATCAAGGAAAGAGAAGACGCGGAGGAGCCCGTAGGCATGGTCATTTTCGACGATGAGCTGTCAGCACGCCAGATCCGCAACATAGAGAAGGAACTGGGCGTGAAGATCCTCGACCGCACCAGCCTCATCCTCGACATCTTTGCCATGCGCGCCCAGACGGCCAACGCCAAGACGCAGGTGGAGTTGGCGCAGTATCGCTACATGCTGCCGCGCCTCCAGCGCCTCTGGACCCACCTGGAGCGCCAAGGCGGTGGATCGGGAAGCGGTGGCGGCAAGGGTAGCGTCGGTCTGCGCGGACCTGGCGAGACGCAGCTGGAGATGGACCGCCGTATCATCCTCCAGCGCATCACCCTCCTAAAGCAACGCCTCGTGGAGATCGAGAAACAGAAGACCACCCAGCGCAAGAACCGTGGCCGACTGATCCGCGTGGCCCTCGTGGGCTATACCAATGTCGGCAAATCGACCATCATGAACCTCCTGGCCAAGAGCGAGGTCTTTGCCGAGAACAAACTCTTCGCCACCCTCGACACGACTGTTCGCAAGGTGGTTATCGAGAACCTTCCCTTCCTCCTCGCCGATACTGTCGGCTTTATCCGCAAGTTGCCCACCGACCTGGTCGATTCCTTCAAATCGACCCTCGACGAGGTGCGCGAGGCCGACCTCCTGGTCCATGTTGTGGATATCTCCCATCCCGACTTCGAGGAGCAGATAGAGGTGGTCAACACCACGCTCAAGGAACTCGGGGCGAGCGACAAGCCGATGATGATGATCTTCAACAAGATCGACAACTATAGCTGGGTAGAGAAGGAGGAGGACGATCTCACCCCCGCCACGCGCGAAAACATCACCCTCGACGAGCTGCGACGCACGTGGATGGCAAAGCTCGGCGACAGCTGCCTCTTCATCAGCGCCAAGGAGCGCGAGAACATCGACGAGATGCGCGACGTACTCTACAAGCGGGTGCGCGAGTTGCATGTACAGAAATACCCATACAATGATTTCCTCTACCCCACAGAGGACTAATCCCAAAAACGAAAGATGGAATATAGAAAATTGACCACAGACGAGATTGCCGTCCTGGAGTCTAACTGCTGCTGGGCCGAGGACTGGCAACGGGTGACGGTAGCCGTAGAAGGCTGGGCACCTAAGTTTTACCACCGCGTGATGTTCTATGGCGACATCCGACTGGGCAAGGTGGAGAAGAACATCGAGATAAGCGCTGGCTTCGAGAAACACTCGGGCATCAACGACGCCACGCTCCGCAATGTCTCCGTCGGCGACAACTGCCTCATCGAGAAGACAGGCAACTACATCAACAACTACACCATCGGCAACGACTGCTATATCGCCAACATCTCGCAGATGGAGACGACCGAGGGAGCCACCTTTGGCGAGGGCAACCTCATCGCCGTACTCAACGAGGTGGGCGACGGCAACGTCATCCTCTTCCACGACCTCAATAGCCAGTTTGCCGCCTTCATGGTGAAGCATTTCCGCGACAAGGCGCTCAAGGACGCCATCAGGCGACTCGTCAACGAAGAGATAGAGCGCACGCTCCCTGACCGCGGCACCATCGGCAACGGAGTGAAAATCGTCAACACCAAGGAGATCACCAATACCGTGGTGGACAACGACTGCGAGATCTGCGGCGCCTCACGACTGAGCGACTGCACGATTCTCTCCTCGGCCAACGCCCCGGTCTATATCGGCACGGGTGTCATTGCCGAGAACAGCATCATCTCCGACGGCAGCTCCATCATCAACAGCGTGAAGATCCAAGACTGCTTCGTGGGCGAAGCCTGCCAGTTGGCCAACGGTTTCACGGCCTCACAGAGCGTCTTCTTTGCCAATAGCTACATGAGCAATGGCGAGGCCTGCGCGGCCTTCTGCGGCCCGTTCTCGGCCTCCCACCACAAGAGCAGCCTGCTGATTGGATCGATGTTCTCGTTCTACAACGCGGGATCGGCCACCAACTTCTCCAACCATGCCTACAAGATGGGTCCCATGCACTGGGGCGTGCTCGAGAGAGGCACCAAGACGGCCAGCGGCGCCTACCTGCTCATGCCGGCCACGATCGGATCGTTCTCTGTCTGCTTCGGCAAACTGATGCACCATCCCAACACCCAGGCGCTGCCCTTCTCCTACCTCATCGCCTATGGCGACAAGATGACGCTCTCGCCAGGCCGTAACATCACGACCGTGGGTCTCTACCGCGACATTCGCAAATGGCCGAAGCGCGACCGCAGATCGCCCAAATGCCATAAGAGCATCGTCAACTTCGACTGGCTCTCGCCCTTCTCCGTGGGAGAGATTCTGCGTGGCAAACGCATCCTGGAGAACCTCCGCCAGGCCTCCGGCGACAACGTCACCTCATACAACTACCACGAGTATGTCATCAATGCCTCGTCGCTCAAGAAGGGCATCAAATACTACGACATTGCCCTGCGTATCTATATGGGGGCGGTCCTGAAGCGCGCCCACAAATGGGGATTCTTCGGCAAACCCGAGACCGACACGGGACTGGGCCGCTGGAACGACCTCAGCGGACTCCTGCTCCCCGCCACGGAGGAGCACCGCCTCATCGAGGACATCAAGGACGGTACGCTCGACACGATCCACGACGTCATCTGCAACCATCTGGCCGCGGCCAAGGACGTCGACTGCATGACTGACCTCTCCAACGCCGGCGTCTTCACCGGCAAGAAGCTTGGCTTCGCCCCCTGCACCCCGCAGGCCTGCATGGAGATCCTCGACTACTACGGCATCAAGGAGATCTCGGAGCAGGACGACCGCCGCATCAAGAACGACTACGTGGAGGCGCGTCGCGCCTGGGTGGCCGAAATCAAAAAGGATGCCGAGAAGGAATACGCCATGGGCGACGTGGAGCGTGAGGTCTATGAGCAGTTTGTCAACCAGCTCGACCACGAGGTGGACTACGAGGGCAACGGCGCCCTGTAGCAGCCGAAGGCGGAGAGCATATAGCAGAGGAGGCAATTTATAAATGGCACGTGCGTACAAATATTATAATGGAAACCTTGCCACCATAATAAACCTCTGCCAAAAGAATGGCACGTCCCATGTAAAAAGTGAAGGTATGCCCTCTGCGATAAGGAATGGACAACCGAATTATTATTAAAATAAAAACTTATGATTTTAAGCAAAGCTATCAACCGAATGCGCAGCTCCCTGCTCACCGCAGGACTGCTAACGCTGGCTACGGCAGCCTCGGCCCAGGGCTACACTTACAAGAGTGTGCCCAACGACCCGATGCAAACCCGTATCTACACGTTGAAAAACGGTCTGACGGTCTATCTGAGCGTCAACAACGAGAAGCCCCGCATCCAGACGTACATCGCCGTGCGCACAGGATCGCGCAACGACCCGCCCGAGACAACGGGACTGGCCCATTACCTGGAGCACCTGATGTTCAAAGGCACTAACCACTTCGGCACTTCCAACCTGGAGGCCGAGCGCCCCTACCTCGACTCCATCGAGGCACGCTACGAGTACTACCGCACGCTCACCGATCCCGCTCAGCGCAAGGCTTGCTATCACGCCATCGACTCCCTGTCGCAGCTCGCAGCCCAATACAACATCCCCAACGAGTACGACAAGATGATGGCGAGCATCGGAGCCGAAGGCACCAATGCCTATACGAGCAACGATGTCACCTGCTACGTGGAGAACATCCCGAGCAACGAGATCGACAACTGGCTCAAGGTGGAGAGCGACCGTTTCCAGAACATGGTCATTCGCGGTTTCCACACGGAGCTGGAGGCCGTCTATGAGGAGTACAACATGGGTCTCGCCAAGGACGGCAACAAACTCTTCACGGCCTTGATGGCGAAACTCTTCCCCACCCACCCCTATGGCACACAGACGACCATCGGACGCGGTGAGCACTTGAAGAATCCGTCCATCACCAATATCAAGAACTACTTCAAGCGCTACTACGCACCCAACAACGTGGCCATCTGTATGGCGGGCGACTTCAATCCCGACGAGGTGATCGCCAAGATCGACCACTACTTCGGCCAGTGGAAGCCCAACCCCAACCTCTCCAGCCCGCAGTATGCTCCCATGGCTCCTATCACCTCGCCGCAGGACACTACTATCATCGGTCAGGAGCAGGCCATGGTCTATCTCGGCTGGCGCTTTCCTGAGGGCCGCGCCCTGTCGAGCGACACGCTGGCCGTGATCGGCGAATTGCTCAACAACGGCCGCGCCGGTCTCATGGACCTCGACATCAACCAGCAGATGAAGGCGCTGGGCGTCTTTGCCGGTCTCAACACGATGAACGAGTATTCGATGTTCATCGCTGGCGGTGTGCCCCTGGAGGGCCAGACCCTTCCCGAGCTGCGCCAGTTGATGCTCGACGAGATCGCCAAGCTCAAGCGTGGCGAGTTCTCCGACGACCTACTGCCCTCGGTGGTCAACAACATGAAGCGCGACTTCTACAAGCAGTTGGAGAGCAACCAGTTCCGCGCCAACGCCTACGTCGATGCCTTCATCAACCGCCAGGATTGGGAGCAGGCCGTGGGCCAGATCGACCGCATCTCCAAGATGACCAAGGCCGAGATCGTAGCCTTCGCCAACAAGTATCTCAACGACAACTACGTCTGTGTCTATAAGGAGCAGGGTGTCGATACGTCTATCAAGAAGGTGGAGAAGCCGGCCATCACGCCGATCCCCACCAACAACGACAAGCACTCCGCCTTCCTCCAGGAGGTGATCAACGACACACCGGAGCCCATCCAGCCCGTCTTCGTGGACTACGAGAAGGACATGACGCAGGCCACGACGAAGAAGCAGACCCCGATGCTCTACAAGCAAAACACGGAGAACGGCCTCTTCACCCTTCAGCTCCGCTACCCGGGCCTGGGAACGGAGACCTGCCCGATGTACGACTACGCCTATGAGTATCTCAACTATGTCGGCACGAAGAAGATGACCAACGAGCAGATCAAGCAGCAGCTCTACAAGCTCGCTTGCGACTATAGCGTCTCTCAGAGCGACGACGAGCTCGTCATCACACTCCAGGGTCTGAGCGAGAACATGATGTCCGCCCTGCGTATCGTCAAGGACCTCATCGACAACGGACAAGCCGACGAGGAGGCTTGGAAGAGCTATGTGGCCCTCGTGCTCAAGTCTCGCGCTGACAACAAGGCCAACCAGGAGGCCAACTTCTCTGCCCTCTTCAATTACGGCCGCTATGGCGAGTACAACCCCAACCGCAATACCATCGTGAGCGAGAACACACTCAAGTCGATGTCTGCCCAGACGGTGCTCGACTACGCCAAGGCCATCTACACCCAGATGCCCAACGTACTCTACTACGGTCCCATGACTCTCGCCGACCTCAGCACGCAGATCGACAAGATGAAGTTCTACACGCCCGGCAAGGTGAAGTTCAAGATGCCGCGCCTGGTGCGCCCCTACAAGACGCAGGAGACGTCCAAGAACGAGGTGTATATCGCCCCCTACGACGCGAAGAACGTCTACATGATCCAGTACCACAACGCCAACCAGAAGTGGACGCCCGAGCGCGCCCCCATCATCTCCCTCTTCAACGAGTATTTCGGTGGCTCCATGAATGCCATCGTCTTCCAGGAGATGCGTGAGGCCCGTGGTCTCGCCTATAGCGCCAGCGCCTACTACGCTTCGCCCTCTCGCACGGACGATCCGGAGTACTTCTACACCTACATCATCACGCAGAACGACAAGATGGGCGACTGCATCCGCCAGTTCAATCTTCTGCTCGACTCTATTCCCGAGCGCGAGGCTGCCGTCGAAGTGGCACGCCAGAGTCTGATGAAGAGCATTGCCTCTTCCCGCACCACGAAGTTTGGCATCCTCACCAGCTACTGGTACAACCAGAAGCGCGGCCTCAACTACGATCTGCGCCGCACCATCTACGAGCAGCTTCCGAAGATCACGCTCCGCGACCTCGTGGAGTTTGAGAAGGAGTACATGGCCGAGAAGCCTTACAGATATATCATCCTTGGCGACGAGAACGAGCTCGACATGGACCTGCTGCAGAAGATTGGCCCGATCAAGCGCCTCACTACCGAGGAGATCTTCGGCTACTAATTTCGAGCGTTGAACTCGTCCGGAACGCATCCTCCCCTATGCGTTCCGGATGAGTCATCATAGAGCAAATTGTCAGACAAAAACATTGATAAAACATTTATGGCTAAAGAACCAGATTTCAAGTATGCGCCCATGTTCCAGTTGGGCAAGGACACAACCGAGTATCGCCTCCTTTCCAAGGAGGGCGTGTCGGTAGGCGAGTTTGAGGGCAAGCGTATCCTCAAGGTCTCCAAGGAGGCCCTGACACTTCTCGCTCAGCAGGCTTTCCACGACTGCGAGTTTATGCTTCGCCGCGCCCACAACGAGCAGGTGGCTAAGATCCTCACCGATCCTGAGGCATCAGAGAACGACAAGTATGTCGCCCTCCAGTTCCTCCGCAATGCCGAGACCTCCGTCAAAGGCGTACTGCCCTTCTGCCAGGACACAGGCACGGCCATCATCCACGGCGAGAAGGGCCAGCAGGTGTGGACAGGCTTCGAGGACGAGGAAGCCCTCTCCCTCGGTGTCTATAACACCTATACGCAGGACAACCTCCGCTATTCGCAGAACGCCCCGCTAAACATGTACGACGAGGTCAACACGCGCTGCAACCTCCCCGCACAGATTGACATCGAGGCCGTGGAGGGCGACGAGTATCGCTTCATCATGGTCGCCAAGGGCGGCGGATCCGCCAACAAGACCTACTTCTACCCCATGACCAAGGCCACCATCCAGAACGAGGGCACGCTCCTGCCGTTCCTGGTGGAGAAGATGAAGAGCCTCGGCACGGCAGCCTGCCCGCCCTACCACATCTGCTTCGTCATCGGTGGCACGTCTGCCGAGAAGAACCTTCTCACCGTCAAGCTCGGTAGCATCAAGTACTATGACAACCTGCCCACCACGGGCGACGAGACAGGCCGCGCCTTCCGCGACATCGACCTGGAGGAGAAGCTCCTCAAGGAGGCCCACAAGATCGGCCTCGGTGCCCAGTTTGGTGGCAAGTACCTGGCCCACGACATCCGCGTGATCCGCCTGCCGCGCCACGGTGCCAGCTGCCCCATCGGTATGGGTGTGAGCTGCTCCGCCGACCGCAACATCAAGGCCAAGATCAACGCCGACGGTATCTGGCTGGAGAAGATGGACGAGAACCCCACGGAGCTCATCCCCGAGGAGCTGCGCAACCCGGGTGAGGGTGGCGAGGGCATCGTCATCGACCTCGACAAGGGTATCGATGCCGTGCGCGCCGAACTGACGAAGTATCCAGTCTCTACCCGCGTGAGCCTCAATGGCACGATCATCGTGGCCCGCGACATCGCCCACGCCAAGCTCAAGGCTGCCCTCGACAAAGGCGAGGAGCTGCCGCAGTACTTCAAGGATCATCCCATTCTCTATGCCGGTCCCGCCAAGACGCCTGAGGGCTTCCCCTGTGGCTCTATGGGCCCGACGACGGCCAACCGCATGGACCCCTACGTGGATGAGTTCCAGGCCCACGGCGCCTCGCTCGTCATGATCGCCAAGGGCAACCGTACCGACGTGGTGACGGAGGCCTGCAAGAAGCACGGCGGATTCTACCTCGGCACCATCGGTGGCGTGGCTGCCGTCCTCTCCAAGGAGTGCATCACGAGCATCGACTGCGTGGCCTATCCCGAACTCGGTATGGAGGCCATCTGGAAGATCACGGTGAAGGACTTCCCCGCCTTCATCCTCGTCGATGACAAGGGCCACGACTTCTTCAAGGAGCTGAAGCCCTGCAAGTGCCAGGGATAATACGCGGTGATTGATAAGTAAAAACACAATAGATTATTAGTAGGGGCGGTCGCTGACCGCCCTTATTTTTTATCTTCTGCCAACTTTCGATATTTTCGCCTTTGTTGTATTGGTTTTTCCCTTCCCAGCAGGCCGTATTGCCTCAATACAAACTACCCTATCACGCCATTTTGGATATGAACCATTAGGCCCAAGGAAAGTTTTGTATGGCAACGTTTGGTAGTTTGGGGGAAAATATGTAAATTTGCGCCTTAAATATCACAAAAAAGTAAGAAAAGCAAAACAGGCTTATGGCAAAGAGATTTCCGGAGTACAAAGGTTTAGACCTTGTAGGCACCAACAGACGGGTGCTCGAAGCGTGGGAGAAGGACGATATTTTCCACAAAAGTATCGACGAGCGTGAAGGCGAGCCGAAGTTTATTTTCTTCGAAGGCCCTCCCTCGGCCAATGGCCATCCCGGCATCCACCACGTCCTGGGCCGCTCCATCAAGGACACATTCAACCGCTACAAGACCATGTGCGGATTCCAGGTACGCCGCAAGGCCGGCTGGGATACCCACGGACTTCCG
>ENA-OPRX01000472-OPRX01000472.1-human-gut-metagenome-genome-assembly--contig:-NODE-472-length-26610-cov-3.112032_pt1 | contig 26610 bp, 18 predicted proteins | sample MGYA00241450_ERZ501892 | MGnify/ENA primary metagenome ERZ501892 (study PRJEB25962, sample SAMEA2042223) | human gut metagenome | biome: human gut; feature: human-associated habitat; material: faeces...
GGGAGGGGCCCAGCCTCCGGCTGGGAGGGACGGAGCGCGAAGCGCGGAGGGTTCGTGACGGCATTTCACTGAAAAGGGATAAAAACGGTAGGCAGGTGTCGAAATGTTAGTGGATATTTGAATATTATTTCTTTTCAAAAGAGAAATTTGATTATCTTTGTGGAAATGTAAGTATAACTAACAGATTACTCATATTCCGTATTATATTATGAGCGCGACAAGAAGTATATGTGACAACAAGGCGGTAGTTTATCTGCTGTCCGTATTGGCCATTGTGCTTTGGGGAATGTCCTACATCTGGAGCGACCGACTGATCGCCCTTGGAGTCCCGATTTCATATTTCGTCCCGTTAAGGATTTTTGTCGCCGGAATCATACTTCTTCTCTTCAACATCCTCACAAAGAACTTCCGCCTGATAGCCCGCAAAGATATCTGGAAATTTTTGCTGCTCGCTCTCTTTGAGCCACTTATCTACTTCTTCTGCGAGACCTACGGCATAAAAGAGACCGGCTCGCCGACCATCAGCGCGATGATCATCGCCTCAGTACCGATCTTCTCAGTAGGAGCCGGTGCCCTGTTCTTCAAAGAGCGTATCTCGATCCTGAACGGCTTCGGAATCGCCGTGACCCTGGCCGGCATCTGTCTGGTCCTTCTCAAGCAAGGAGGAGATGAAGGTGTGCCGCAGAATTTCATCCTCGGAGTCGTGCTCCTGATGATAGCCGTCTTCTCAGAGGTCGGCCACGCCTCCTTGACAAAACTTCTCGCCGACGGCTACAAGCCTCAGGTCATCGTGATGTACCAGTTCCTGATCGGAACCGTGTACTTCCTGCCGTTCTTCCTGACGAGAGGCATCGAGAATTTCGACGCGAGACTCGTCTCATGGGAAGTCCTGGAACCTATCCTCTGTCTCGCTGTCCTCTGCTCCAGCCTTGCCTTCTCTCTGTGGGCCATGGCAATCAAGAAGTTAGGCGTGGGCAAGTCCAGCGTCTTCCTCGCCATGATGTGCGTAGCCACCGCCCTCGTCGCCGAAGTCATCGGCCGCGAGCACCTCTCCCTCTTCCAATGGCTCGGCGTCCTCATCGCCGTCCTCGGCATCGTCCTCTCCCAGTACTGCTGCACAAAGAATTGTAAGGTGGCATAGTCCTTTCCGCTATCTTCTTTTAATAGGTGAAAGCTGGCAAGACGCTATCGCCTTATTGCCTATTCATTGCGCCTAAAAACTTATGTCAAGTTTTTTACGTAAATAATATGACATTTGCTATATTTGTAAAACAAAATACTATGTGTGAATATGGTTGTATCAAGGCAGATTAAAGATAAACTGTCATCAACGCCGGCAGGAGTTATTTTGACAATAAGAGACTTTGGCTTAGAGATGCGATACCAGCAGGCTCTTGTCAAAGCTTTAAGCCGTCTTGTACAGCAAGGAGGATTACAGAGGATTGCAAAAGGAAAGTATTATGTCCCTAAGAAAACCATATTCGGAATGTTGAGACCAACAGAATCAGAACTTATAAAGGACTATTTAGGACAAAACGGAAAAATCATTGGATATGTGACTGGAAATATGGCATTTGCATCTATGGGACTGACAACCCAGATAAGTTCGTCCATTATAATCGGGACGAACAAATATCGTAGGCCAGTGACGCGGAACGGGTTGAAAATCTCATTCTTGCAACAAGGTAATCAGATTACATCGGAAAATATTCCTATGCTCAGAATATTGGATGCCTTAAGATTCTTAAAAAAGATACCGGCGTCCTCTCCTGATGAATGTGTAGTAAATGTATCTAATATAATTAGGAAACTATCCGATGCAAGACAAAAAGAACTGGCGGAACTTTCATTGGCGTATCCGCCTTGTGTCAGAGCTTTGTTGGGAGCCATATATGAATTGATAGGCATCGACACATACCTTATCAGGCAGACTTTGAATGGAATGACATCCTACAAATTGCCAATTTCGGAAACTGCATTGCCGAACAAAAAGAATTGGAATATAATATGAGATTGCATCAAAACTGGGACTTGTTTACCGATGCGTTGCAGGCGGCATCCCAACCAATAAAGGATGGAGGTCTAGGCATCAAGAGCATATTCATAGAAAAGGATTATTGGATATGTCGCTCATTGGCATTAATGGCCGCGAATGACAAGGAGAATCGTGCTATATTCAAAGGAGGAACCAGTTTGACAAAAGCCTATGGCATAGGAGGCAGATTCTCAGAGGATATGGACATCGCCATTTCGGAGGCGTGGACTCTTAGTGGTAACCAGTTGAAAACCTTGATAAAAAGAATAGCAAAGAATATGACCCAAGGCTTGGAAGAAATGAATATGCCAGGCTTTACGAGTAAAGGTTCACATTATCATAAGGCGTACTATTCTTATCCGCGGGCTGTCGATGCAACGCATGTTGGTGCGATTAAGGCAGGGCAACTACTTGTTGAGATAAATTCCTTTGCTAATCCGTATCCGTTTCAAAAATGTAGATTGAAGAGTTTTTTGACGGAATTCCTGCAGAAAACCGGCAATGAGGAATTGATAGAAGAATATGATATGCAACCGTTTGAAGTGAATGTTCTTGATCGTCGTAGAACATTGACAGAAAAACTGGTCTCATTGATCCGTTGTTCATTGGCGGACAATTATATGCCCGAATTGGCATCAAAGATACGCCATTTCTATGACTTACATTTCTTGATGAGAGATCTGGCGACACGGGAGTATCTGAAAAGCGATTCCTTCAAAATGGATTTCATAAACCTGTTCAGTCAGGACCAAAAGAGATTTGACAAACCTGCCGGTTGGCGAAATAAGGATGTAGAGGATTCTCCTATCATCAATGATTGGCATTCCTTATGGAAAGAATTGAGTGGCGTTTATATGAGAGAATTGCCGGATCTTGCATATATGGAGATTCCGTCTATAGGCGAGATCGAAACAAGTATAAGCGAATTATTGACCTATATCCGTTAAATCATTGGCTTTTGGGGGATTATCGGACTTTCCAAATACGTTTATAATTAGTTCGTTACAGCTTCCCCTCTCTATCGCTGCCATCTAGAAAAAAAAGGTTATCTGATGTTTGCGCATATACTAAAACATAGATGAATCGTGGCGTTTAACGAATTGAATATGAGAGAGAAGACTTGTCTCCTAGTTTTGGTTTGGCGACTATGATAGTGTGCTTTTTGTTGGTATTCAGTGAATTACCTGCCATCGTTTGATAATCAGTGAGTGATGGATTCTTGAGTAAACTGTAATACCATTGTTCCCTTTGTGGTATTTCACGAATTTCCAACCGGAAACAATCCGGTCGGTGTTGTCATTTCCGAAAATATCACTAACTTAGCATCGTTTTAGACCATTAGGCCCGAAACAGACATATTTGATGAAAGTGTTTTCGCACTATCCTTCTGAAGAAATCTGACAGTTTCCATAGAAAGTAGGGTAAAACGACAACACCATTTCATCTGTATTCGCTTGCGTGTACCCTACACTCAACGATACAGGTGTGGGGATTGTTTCTGTTTATTTATTCCAAGGTTTTACCACAGCCTCTGTTAAGATAAACGAATCGGCTCCACACTTTCTTTGTTTATAAAACTTAATCAGCATCGGGGCCGTGCCGAGACATATTATTTGTTATGGTTATTACTAATTTACAGTTGCATGGCCCAGAAGTTCCTGGCGGTAGGACGTTCTACACTGCGGATTTGGTAGAAGATGGGCGAACAATTACAGTGCAATTCTCCCAAAGCAACACTGGTGGTTGGATTGCATACAATCAGGAAACGGAGAATATCTATCCTGTTCTTTCTGTTGGAGAACCGAATGATATCTCAACGTGGAAAAATGGTGATCCTATCCAGTTAGGAGAGTGTGTTGAGAGGCCAACAGAATAAGTAGTAGTGAGTCCACTTGAAAAGTTTGTTTGGTTTAATTGGCCATTTATATACAATAATAGCTGATGAAAGCGTAAACTGCTTTTTTGAGTGGACTCTATAAAGGAGTGTTCAAATTCTAACATAATATGAATATGAAAATTTTTGCAAAACTTAGCACTGTGTTGTGTTTCTTGTTAGCTCTTATAATAGGCTGCACAGAGAAAGAAACGCAAGTTGAGGTGTCGTCCGTGTCATTGAACACTGCGACAATCGAAATGGTTGAGGGCGAGACCTTCAGCCTTATGGCAACCGTCCTGCCTAAGGATGCTGAATATGACGGTGTGACTTGGGCGTCATCCAATGCCTCGGTAGCCAGTGTGAATTCCGGCACCGTCACTGCCCTTAAAGAAGGTACGGCCACAATCACAGCCAGCGCTGGCGAGAAATCCGCCACTTGCAGCGTCAAGGTTTCGGCAAGGATTATAGCCGTGACATCTATCACATTGGACAAAACCGGTTTGTCAATGCAAGTCGGTGATACGGAAACCCTTACGGTCAGCATAAAACCGAATGACGCTACCGACAAGACCGTAACATGGTCGTCCTCGGACGAGTTGGTCGTCAAGGTTGCCGACGGTAAAGTGACCGCTCTTAAGGCTGGCCAAGCAAAGATAACGACAACGGTCGGAAATATTGCCACGTCTTGCGATGTTGTTGTTTACCAATCTGATAATGTCATCATATACACGACAACCGATAAGAAAGTATTAAAGCCGTATAATGAGGATGCGTTTGGCTCTGCTATAGTATCCAATACTTATGTCGGTGATGTGGGAATCATCACTTTTGAGAAGCCTATTACATTTATTGGGAATATGGCTTTTTATAAGCAGTCAAAACTTCAATCTATTGTTATACCGGATACAGTGTTAACAGTAGGGGAAAAATCATTTTGCACTTGTACTGGACTCTTGTCCGTAAAACTACCTCAGAGTTTGACTTCAATAGATGATTACGCATTCTGTGAGTGTTCATCCATGAAAGCACTGACGTTCCCAGATAATGTTCTGAAAATAGGTGAATTCGCATTTTATTCATGCGAAAATGCTTTTGAGGATAATACCTTAATGTTGCCTAAAAAACTTCAAACGATTTTAGATCACGCTTTTTATGGTTGTAGGTTACGAGATATTGTCTGGCCTGACGATCTAAAATTTATTGATAACAGTGCATTTTGTAATAATGACTTTGAGGAGATAACCGTTCCTGGAAGTGTCACAGATATAAATGCATTTACTTTTCAAGGATGCAAATTACTGAGAAAAGTAGAATTAAATGAAGGCGTTATAAAGTTAACTAAAAATAGTTTCTGGAGTTGCTTAAAGTTGTCAATGATTAGCCTACCAAGTTCGCTAAAAAGCCTTGATGATTCTACGCCATTCAGTGACTGTAATTTGCTTAAAGATGTGTATATTAAGGTAATAGATCCGTCAAAAATTGACACTTATGGCTCGGATCCTTTTGAGGATTGCGATAAAAACCTACTGTCAATTTGGGTTCCAATGGAATCAGTGGAGGCATACAAAGAAAAATGGAGCACCTACAAGGATAACATCAAGGGTTATGATTTTTAGTCAAGTAATATGAAATTATTTCACACATTTATCCAGCAAGCGGCGTATGAGGTCTTGGTTGAAAATAGAAGAGAGGCTTTGCGGCGTAGCGGTAGCATGATTCTTCATGGTGATGAGGGAAGGATGACAGCCGAGGAGATTGCCGAGGCGATAAACAAGAATCCGAATTATGGATGGCATTATCATCCTTTGACGGCCGATCAAGTCAGTGAAGCCTTGATGGAGGTTGTGAGGACAGATAAGCGTTTTGCGTGGTTCAGATCATTTTACCCAGAGCAGATAGAATTTGGGGCATACTGTGATGATTGACAAGAGTCGGTCAGCATGTCTGTAGGGCTTTGCCAAACTCTAAATGCGACAAGGCACCACCGTTCTCGTTTTGCAGAATCGGCGGTGCCTTTTGCATTACGGGAAATCTAATATCCTTCGGCGACCTTTCGGAGGGGAGGCTTGGGGAACGTTTTTGGGCTGAAACGTCTCTCGGGAGGGCTGCGGAGCGCTCTTGGGGAACGAAAATGGCCCAAAACGTTACCCAAGAGCCTTTGAAGTTCCTCAAGGTGAACGGTGCCGCTTTCAAGAGGTACGGATTTAAGAGATGCCACTATCAGTCATGTCCACGAGCCAGAAGTGTTATGTCTTGTGGTTTTTCAAATACAACATGTCCTCAAACATAGATCAACTTGTTCGTATTGCTGTGGTGGGTTGTCGGGTTGAGTGCCTTGCCGGGAGCTCTGAGTGGAGAATGTGCGTCTCAAAAAGTGTTTTCTTCGGGGGTATCACCGAAAATATTTCTGTTTTTTATGAATTGAATGTGTTTCTTTCTGTTTCCTTTCATTAGGAATGCCTAACTTGCGGTCGTGTTCCGGGAGAAATCGCGGGACATTTTGACAAACAGACATGATTCACTTCAACTATGAGGACTTCAGGGAGAAAATGTGCCGTCAGGCGGAAGGCCGATGACCAGACTACCATTAACCAAGGGACCATTGAACAGCGGTCCATTGATCAGGGGACCTTTGAACAGGGCATCATTGAACGTGAGGCAATAGACCACGAGATTGTTGGACGAGACTTAAATGGCCAACATGCCATTGAACAGGAGGAAGTTATTAACAAGGAGACCACAGATAGCAAAGCCACGGAGAAAACCGCTGGTAGCTCGGCCACAGTGTCAGAGGAGGAGCAGTACCTTAAACGTTACCGCCACTGCCGTAGGCTGATTGAGAACGACGGGCGGTTCATCGGGATGACCGACGAGGAGAAGGACGCCTACGCGCAGCGGCTCGCTACGCCGGAGTATCTTGACCTGACCTGCGACTGGGCGTTCAAGTATCTGTTCCAGAGCCACCCGGATCTGCTTGTCCGGCTCCTCAATGACATCCTTCAGGAGGATATCATGTCGGTTGAGTTCCGGAACACTGAACTGACGGAGATGTCTTCGCAGGACAAGAGGATATTCTTCGACCTTCTTTGCCGGACACCGGGCGGGACGATTCTGGTCGAGATGCAGAAGGCTTCGCGTTTCGACCAGCGCGACCGTCTGCTCTTTTATGGTTCAAGGCTGGTGACCAGACAGGTGAAGCGCGGGGATGAGGAATATGCCCTGACACCCGTCAAGGTCATCTGCATAATGAACTATGAGGACGATCATCCGGACTCGCCTGAGGACAAAATCCTGTACCATTATAGTCTGCGTGAGGTCGAGACGGCCGAGCCGTTCGGCGACCGGATGTCGTTCTACCTGTTGGAGTTGCCGAGGATAATGCGTTATACTGATGAATATGACAGTCCTGTTGCGGGATGGTGCCGGATATTCAGAAATTTCGCTATATTTGCGAAGTCGAGGTCGGAGAAAGACGCTGAGTTTGAGAGGTTGGAACGGGCTATGCGTGTCAGCGGCCTTGACGACCAGGAGATTGACAACTATTTCAGCGATATGATGACAGAAAAAGAGATGCACCCGTACATCAAAGGTGCCGAGCAGCAGGGCTACCGCAAAGGCTTTAAGGCCGGTGTCGAGCAAGGCACGGCGGAAGGCGTTGAGAAGGGTATAGAGAAGGGTATAGAGAAAGGTATAGAGAAAGTCGCTAAGTCTATGCTGTCGTTAGGCATCCCGGTTGAACAGATCGGGATTGCCACAGGGCTGTCTCCGGAGAGGATTGAGACTTTGAGACAGGACTAAGAAGCTGTTTTTGAAGATTTTTCACATCAAAGAACATTTCAAACAACTCAAAACAGATTCTATGCGATTATTCCGGTTTTAGTGCCGTGGGTGATAAGAATTAGATTATGTCTTTGTGGTAATTGGCCAACAAAGACATAATCTAAATGACAAGACTATTTGCCTGAGAAACCTATAGATTCCAGACTATCTGACAGTGAATCCGACAGGCTCGCCGGAGGCGGAGTCGGTGGCTACCCAGAGTTGGAAATCACCGGGCTCGACAATATATTCATTGTTGATGTTCCAGAAGGCGAGGGCGGAGACAGGAAGCGAGAAATCTACGACCTTTGATTCGCCGACGTTCAACGCAACCCTTTGGAAACCTTTGAGTTCCTTGACAGGGCGGGCGATGGATCCGACGAGGTCACGAACGTAGAGCTGTGCGACCTCAATGCCGGCATATTCTCCGCTGTTCTTCAGGGTGAATTTGACCTTGATCGTGTCGGCGGCGGTATATTCACGGCTGTCGAGAGCTATGTCGGAATATTCAAAGGTGGTGTAGCTCAGGCCGTAGCCGAACGGGAAGAGCGGGCCGTAGCCGCTGTCGAGGTAGTAGGAGGTGCAGCCGTTGGAGGTTTGGCCGGCTTTGAGAGGAAGGTCCATCAGGAGGGTCTCGGTGCCGGTGTTCGGACGGCCGGTGTTGAGGTGGTTGTAGTACATCGGAGCCTGGCCGACGGTCTTTAGGAAGGTGACAGGAGTCTTTCCGGACGGAACGGCCTTTCCGCTCAGGAGGTCGGCGATCGCCTCGCCACCCATTGTGCCGGGATGGAACGAATAAAGCATCGCGTCACAGTTCTCCAGGTCGCGGCCGATGGTCAGAGGCCTGCCGGCCATCACGACCACGATGACCTTTTTGCCGGTCTGCCGCATTGCCGCTATCAGCTCGCTTTGAGCACCTTGAAGATTCAGGTCGGACAGGCAGTGCGCCTCGCCTGAGAGGATCGCCTCTTCTCCGGCGAACACCACGATGGCGTCTGCCCTTGACGCGGCGGCCTTTGCCTTAGCGATTCCTGCAATGCTTCTGTCGCGGCTGAAGGCGGTCCCCGGTTCGTAGATCACGTTGTAATCCTTTTTGAGAGCTGCCAGAGGGGTGACGGAATGAGTCTCGTCCCCGTCAAAGGCCCAAGTGCCCATCTGTTCGTAAGGAGCGTCGGCCAAAGGACCGGTCACGAGCAGAGTCTTGGCATCCTTCAAAGGAAGAGCCGCGTTGTCGTTCTTCAGAAGGATGGCTGATTCAATGGCGCTTTGCTTGGCGGCCTCCAGATGTGACGGGGCGTAGAGAACATCTCCTGAGCCTTCCTCCTTGACGTAAGGATTGTCGAACAGCCCGAGGCGGAACTTCAGGCGAAGGATGTCTCTGACAGCGTCATCGATTTGTTTCTCGCTGATTTTCTTTTCTTTGACCAGTTCCTCGATGAAGGATATGTAGCCGTAGGACATCATATCCATCTCTACTCCGGCGTTGACGGCCAGATCGGTGGCGTCCTTTAGATCCTTGGCGAATCCGTGCATAATCATCTCGCCGGAAGAGTTCCAGTCGGTCACGATCATTCCGTCGAATCCCCATTCTCCTCTCAATATGTCCTGAAGCAGCCATTTGTTGCCTGTGGAAGGGACTCCATCGATGGTGTTGAACGAAGTCATCAGGGTCATCGCACCGGCGTCCACACCTGCCTGGAACGCAGGGAAATAAACATTGCGCAAAGTCCTTTCGGAGAGTTCGACTGTGTTGTAGTCACGGCCTCCTTCGGTCGCCCCGTAGCCTACAAAATGCTTGAGGCAGGCGGCAATGGAGGTTGAATCCCCATTGCCTTGATAGCCACGAACCATAGCGGTGCCCATTACGGCGTCAAGGTACGGATCCTCTCCGGAACTCTCGGCGATCCTGCCCCAGCGTGGATCCCTTGAGATGTCCAGCATCGGGGAGAATGTCCATCTCACTCCGCAGGAAGCGGCCTCGACGGCTGCCACACGGGCGCCACTCTCAACCAATTCCGGATCAAAAGTGGCCGCGAGTCCAAGCGGAATCGGGAATATGGTCTTGAAGCCGTGGATGACATCCCTGCTGACAAGGATCGGAATTCCCAGCCGGCTTCTTTCGACAGCGGCTTTCTGGACCCTGTTTATCTCAGCCGGATCCACACAGTTGAGGATGGAACCTACCTCGCCTTTCTCGGCGGCCTCGGTCAGCCAGTCTCCGCCGGAAAGCTGGTTCATCTGACCGATCTTCTCGTGCAGGGTCATCCGCGAAAGAAGGTCGTCGATTTTCTTTTCAGTCTCGTCTTTCTCAGAGCAGCCGCAGATTGCCAAGGCGGATGCCGCTGTCATTATCAAGTACTTTAATATTTTCATTTACAGATTCTTGCTTATTATTTCCAATCGTTCTTCGTAAATCTTTTTCAATCTCTCCACGGCTGCGTTGTACGTCATCCTCTCGTCTCCGTTGACAATCACACCACCGTTCTGCGATGCGTCCTCTGCCGGATCCCACATCTTGAAATTCAGCTCAGCCGAGGTCTGAAGCGTCTTCTCCATCTCATCGATGAAGGCAGGAATTGTCTTCAGTTGCGGAAGCAGTTCATTCCACCGGGACTTGACCGCGGCCTTGAAATCAGGATCATCGAACAGCCTTGCGTACCAGAAGGAATCCCTGTTTACCAGACCGTTTCTGGCCTGTGGGGAAACATTGTAGGAAAGCACACCCCAGTCGAAATCCCAGATCGGTCCGGCGGTCAGCTTCCCGTCCGCACTCTTGTGCAGGAACACGCTTCCCGGGTTACCTAATTCGTGGTTGATCATCACCTCGAAAACTATCCAGTAGTCAATGAAGGACTTGACATCCAGATATTTGGCATAGCCATCGGAATCGTCCTTGAAGTTCTCGCCGTAGATCACCTCGGAAACCGTCCTGACATATTCCTTGATTTCGTTGAGCATCAGGCCGGTGAGGCCATCATCGTAGTCCGGGTACTTTATTCCGAAAGGGATGCCGTCCTGCATCTGCATACATTTTCCGGGCGTTTGGATCCATTGGATCTCATTGTCGTAGTGGAAGTCGCATTCCAGAAGGAATCCGTCCTCGCAAGGCACACGGTTGCTGTCCGCACGGATCTGCTCGATCAGCAGATAGTTGCCGACGTGCTTCCCGTTCATCACGAGTTCCACGCTCTGGCAGTGCGGAGTCCAGTCCAGCGATGTCATCGAACCCACTTTGTAGGCTATCAGGTTGCGCATCAGTGTCCTGTCCATAAAGTTGGCCAGAAGGATCCACCGTTTGTGCTTAGGCAGCCCGAAGATGGACTGCTTCTTGTCAAACTTGATCAGATAAGGCTTCTTGGGCCAGGTCCAAGTGGTGTTTCCACGTCCGCGGACGGAGCACGGCACCTCTTCCAGATCACCAAATCTGCCCATCCCGTTTATCTTGAAGACCGCTTTCAGATAGTCCTCCTTGGACACGACCTCCTTCTCGTCTTCCGTGTCAACGTAAACCACCGGAAGCCCTGTCCGGACCTTTATCCTGCCGTCGAAGTCATTGCTCTTGATTATGAACGGCTTGGAATATACCATCGTGCCCTGCGGCAGCCTCATCGCGAACCGGACGCTCTCCTCACAGTCGCCGCTGACCCCAAGATCAGCGATTGTCACTGAATATGTTCCCTCACTCTCCGTCGGCGAAATCCCTGTAATTCTGAATATGTCAGACTCGCTTCCGTCCTGACGCCTCAGCGACACGGCGCAGTCCGGACTGCCGACATTGTAGTTGAATGAATATCCCGGCTCGTCCACCATAAACTCCACGATGGCGTTGCCGTCGTCATCCATTGTGACAGAGGACTGAACCGGAGTGATGGAGTGGAACTTGGCCACGGACTCCTTACTCTCCTTGCCGCAGGAAAAGACGGTAAGGAGAACAAGGAACATAAGTGAGAGTCTGGACAAGGTCTTCATCTTGCTATTGTTTTTGGAACACTCTCACGTAGTCAATCTCGTAAGTGGCTGGCAGACAGCTTTCATCAACGCCCATCGCTCCGCCCCAGTTGCCGCCCCAGGCCAGATTCAGCTTGAGGTAGAACGGATTGTTGAACGGCCAGGTGTCGTAGTTGCCCTTACCGTCATTCTTGAACGTCAGGTGGACCTCTCCGTCAAAGATGAAGTCCATCTTTTCGGCTGTCCATTCCAGAGCGTAGGTATGGAACTCTGACTGCGCGCCCTTGAGAAGGAACTCGTGGGTTTTCTGAGTGTTCTTAGGATGGTTGTAGGCCGTGCAGTGGATGCTTGAGGAGACATATTCAGGATTGTAGCCAACCTCTTCCATAATGTCGATCTCGCCGTCCGCAGGCCACGAATGATAGTTCTTCGGCATCATCCAGAACGCCGGCCAGGTGCCCTTCCCCTTAGGGAGTTTGAGCCGCGCCTCGAAATAGCCATAGGTCCAGGATTCCTTGGTGTTCATCCTGACAGACTGGACCTTGCCTCCGATCTTCCGGGCCGTGATCTTGAGCGTACCATCTGACACCTCAGCGATTTTCACGCCATTGTACATCCCGTCAGCGACATAGTTCTGAAGCTCGTTGTTGCCCCAACCACTGCTTCCGGTCTCGTACCACCATTTGTCGGAATCAGGTGTGGATGAGCCGCTTGTGTTGAACTCGTCCTGCCAGACCAGTTTGTAGCCGGCCGGAATGTTCACTCCGTCCTCCTTGCATTCCTGCTTCACATTCATGGTCTTTCTTGCCGAACCGAAGCGGAAGGTCAGAACGGTCTCACGGGCATCTCTCGTGAAGTTCTCTGTGAGAGAAACCTTTACGGTCGAGCTGCCGGACAGCCCGCCGCTCGGGGAAACCGTACACCAGTCGGTAGCTCCGGAGGACACGCCCCATTCGCAGTTGGCCGTCACGTTGACAGTCAGTTCAGTGGCCTCGTATGAAGCGGCCAGTTCTTCCTTGTCGGTGGAGAGTTCCGGAACCACTTCGGGATCATTGGATGAAGCTCCTCCGCAAGACGAAGATGAAAGGGCTGCCGCCGCCGAAAGCGACAGCAACCCGAACGCTAAATATTGCAATAAACGTTTCATTCAGAAATGAATATATCCGCAAAACTATTTATGCTCCTGCATGCAGATCTTAGTCAATGTGACTGTCGTTCCGGCTGTGCATCTGCCAAGGTCAACGAAGAGAACGACTTTGTCGTAGTCAACGTCAGGCACGACACTTTCCATCTTGAAGGTAGCTGGTTCGCCTGCCTCGACCGTGAAATCATTGACATAGAACGCCTCGTGATTATTGTCGTTGCCTTCCCAGGCGAGCTTGAACGTCATCGCAGGGATGTCCTGGTCAGCCTCCACGGTCACGCAGAAGTCATAGGTCTTGGACGCTGACATCGGGATGTCGGTGTGGAACACGGTCTGGCCCTGCCATTCGTTTCCGCCGATTCCCTCAGGGATGACGACTTTAAGTCCGTTGTTCTCAAGAGTTTCGGTCTCTGGATTCAGTCCGCCTGACCAGTCGGAAGGGGAGTACCAGTAGGTCATACTTACGCTTGCGCTCTTCCAGAAGTTTCCTGGGCCGTCAACGTCGAACACATCCGGTTTCGGCTTGTAGATGTACTGCCAGGAGATTCCGCTGAAGTTCGCCACGATGACGAGCTTGTCCTCCGTGTTCTCGGTGATGACGTAGGTCGGGTTCGTAACTGACTCGTTGTTCGCCACATAACCGATCACAACTCCTTCTGGGAAGGTGAGAACGTCCCCGTTGAGTGTGTAGGTGGATTCCTGAACGGTCCAGTCGATGTCGTAGTCCTCGCTCTGGGTTGTCCCAGGGCCAATCGCGGTGACATCTTTGTTGATGTAGATCTTGCCATCCGCGCCAGGGTTGAAGACGTACTTGCCGTCAGCGTAGAAGGTGATCTCATCATCGTAGAGACCGAATCCGGCCTTCTCGTTAGGACCGGCAGCCCACCATCCAGCGGCATTCGCCTGGTCTGGGCCGCATCCGAGGTGTCCGTTGGCCTCTGAATCAAGCACCCAGGTCTTGCTGGTCTTGCCGTAGAGAGGATCGGTGACATCTCCGCCGGCGGATCCTTCCTTGACAAACTCGTAATGCCAAGCGATACCGTCCGGATTGCCTGAGGTCTTGAGGTTGGCCACAAGCTTGAGGCATTTCTTCATATCCGCCGGCTTGCTCTCCAAGACGAGGTAACGAGGATCGTCAAGCTCTGTCTGGTCAGCGACGTAGGACATCGGAGTCCCCTTAGGAAGGGTGATGTAGATTTCCTCCACTCCGGCGTCGTTCCAATTGCTTTCCACTGAATATGTCGCAGTGGTCTTCTCCCAAGGAACAAGGTAATCCTCTCCGGTCGCATAGTCAGACTTGATTCCGGAATTGGCGTTGACGTAAAGCTGGCCGTCACCCGGGTCGTAGATGTAGGAACCGTCAGCTCCGAAGGTGATCTTGTCGTCGTACAAGCTCCAGTCCTTTTTCTCCTCGGCTCCGGCGCTCCACCATTCGGTTCCGGTTCCGCCGAACGGACCGCATCCGAAGTGCCCGGCCACGGTGTGGTTCCATTCCCAGGTCTTGGTGGAGCCGTCGCTGAGCGCCTTGATGTAAGGTGCCGGGTCGAACGGATCACGGTAAGTGTTGTTCAGAGTGAACTCCACCATCTGCGAGCCGACCGAGATTCCGTGGGCGTTGTAGGCCTTGACCTCGACGGTGTGCTTGCCCTCGTCACGGAAACGGAGCAGGAGTCCGTTCCCGGTGTAGGCGTAGTTCTTGCCGGTCACTTTCGAGCCGTTCGCGTTATCGATCGGATCTGTGGCACCGACAATCCAGACAGGCACGATGCCGTTGTTGTTCATATTGAAGGTGACGTAGTTGGTCTCCTGGTTAACCTCCACCTGCACGTCAAAGTCAGCGGCTTGCGGAAGCTTCGCCTGATCCGGAGTGATGTAGTCCGGCGAGCAGGCTGCCATAAGGGCGGCGGACATCGACAATGCGATATATTTCAATGTTGTCTTCATATTCATTCAAGATTAGTAGTTGTTCTGTACGAGGTTAGGATCCTTGTCAAGCTCGGTCTGAGGGATCGGCCAGTATTTCTTGGACTCGGTCCAGTCGTTCTGGCGGAACTCGTGGTTGGAAGCCTTGAGGACTGACGCGGCCATTCCGGTGCGGACGAGGTCCCAGTAACGCTTGCCTTCTCCGACAAACTCCTTGTGGCGCTCCTGGATGATGTCATCGCGGGTGAGTCCGGTGTCCTGGCATTTCGCGCGGTCGCGGATCTCCTTGAGATATTCAGAAGGATCCTGGCCAAGGAGGACTGAGAGCTCGGCGGCGTTGAGGAGGGTCTCGGCGTAGCGGTAAACCCTTTCGTTGTTGCCGTGGTTCATATTCGGGTCACCAAGGTAGCCGTGGTTGCCGTTGGCGCGGGCGATGTACTTGAGAAGGAAATAACCGCTGTCTTCCCAGCGTGGGGTGTAGGACGCTCCGGATTCCTCGGCGTATTTCTCGAAGTTGAGGATTCCACCGTCGCGGCGGATGTCGGTCTCATCGTACATATCGTAAGCGGCCTTGCGTACAGTGCCGAATCCCCAGCCTTCAATGAAGTCGGAACTTCCTTTGAGTGAAGGGATTCCGGTCAGGACTGAGAATATGTTGCCACCGGTAGCGATAGGCGCGTCCCAAGAGCGCACGCCACCCTCTGATATGTAGTTGATTTCCCAGATGGACTCGGCGCACCATTCGCCTGACTCGGTCCAGATTCCGGCGAAGTCATCGACCAGACGGTAGTTGCCGGACTGCTTGATCTCTTTCATAAACCCGAGGGCTTTCTGGTATCTTGACTCATCGTTCTGGTACAGAACCGCCTCTGTGTAAAGCATATAAGCCATCGCAAGGGTCACACGCCCCTCATTGCCGGCTGAAGCCTTCATAGGAAGGACGTTCATCTCGAACACGTTCTCAAGGTTGGTGACGATCTTCTCATAAACGGCGTCGTGACCGAGCTGCTCGGTGAAATAAGGGGACTTCAGGTTCTCATCGTAGTAAGGAACATTTCCCCAAAGCTTCCACAGGACGTTGTAATAGAACGCCTTGAGCACGGTGGCCTCTGCCTTGTAGAGAGCCTTGGTCTCATCGCTCATCCCTGGAACATTGTCCACATTCTCCAGGACCACGCAGCAACGGTTGATTCCTGAATATGAGATTGTCCACATCTGGTTGCAGACATCGGTCGAAGTCGCTGTGTAGAAGTGTGTCTTCACAAGGATCGGCTGGTCGCCCTCGTTGGAGCCGCCGACGTTGATGTCGTCGCCCATAATGTCATAGACAAGGTGCAGGGCATCGTACTGGTAGAAATAGTCGTACCACTCAAGCGGGTCATACGCCGCTGTAAGTCCTTGGAATATACGGGCTTCCGTGTTGAAATATTCATCCATCGGCTCGGATGCGTTGTGTTCCGGAGTGACAAAGTCCTCGGAGCAGGAAGAAACGGTCAGGATTGAAAGGGCGCAAAGCGCGAAAAATATCTTTTTCATCTCGAATCTCATTTTAGAAGTTGACATTTACACCGAATGTGAATGTTCTGTTCTGCGGATAGACACCACGGTCGATACCTACCTCCGTGCCGTAGCCTGAGTTACCTCCCGTCACTTCAGGATCGCATCCCGTGTACTTGGTGAGGGTGAAGAGGTTCTCGGCCTGAACGTAGAGTCTCAGTCTGGAGATCGCCACGTGCTTGGTCAGTTTGGCAGGAAGGGTGTAGCCGAACTGCATGTTCCTTGCCCTTACGAAGGAAGCGTCCTCAACCCAGTAGTCTGAGGCCCTGTAATTCTCGTTGGCTGAACTGAAGGCGAAACGTGGGTAGCTGTTTGTGGTGCCCTCTCCGGTCCACCTGTTGAGAATATTCTTAGGCAGGTTGATGTAGTAGAGGTCGGTACGGCGTGAGACGTTGAACGCCTGGACTCCGAACTGTCCCTGAAGCAACATGCTGAAATCGAATCCCTTCCATTCGAGGTTGAGTGAAAGGCCGAGGGTCCAGTCAGGAATTCCCTTGCCGATCTTTGTGCGGTCGTCGTCGTTGATGACACCGTCACCGTTGACATCCACGAAGCGGAAGTCTCCGGCCTGTGCGTTAGGTTGCAGAAGCGCTCCTTCCGAATTGGTGTAGGCAGCGACTTCGGCGGCGTTCTGGAACACTCCGTCGGTCTTCCATCCGTAGAAGAACGGGAACGGCTTTCCAACCTCGCCTCTGGTCAGGGTTCCGAGCTTGTGGCTGGAGCATCCGATGAAGGTGGCGTCATCGCCAAGGTAGGTCAGCTCATTGTGGTTGTAGGAGGCGTTCAGCTTGACTCCGTAGTTGAAGTCGCTGATGTATCCCCTGTAGCCAAGGTCGATCTCGACACCGCTGTTGACCATATCTCCGAGGTTTCCTGTAGGAGCCGAGTCTCCGGCGTAGGCAGGAACCGGCATTGACAGAAGCATTCCGGAGGTCTTCTTATTATAGTAGTCGATCGTGGCTGTCAGCTTGTTGCCGAAGAATCCGAGGTCAACACCAAGGTCGGTCTGGATGGACTGCTCCCACTTCACGTTAGGATTGGCGAGTCCGCTTGGCTTGACTCCCGTGGAGATCATCTCGGAGCCGTTTCCGCCAGCTCCGAACACATAGTTGTTGCCTGAGCTTGAATATACCGCATAGGTGAAGTCTCCGATGTTGTCGTTACCGTTGATACCCCACGAGCCACGGAGCTTGGCGGTCGAGAGCCAATGAATATTCTTGAGGAAGCTCTCGTTCTTGGCGTTCCAACCCAAACTGAATGAAGGGAATGTTCCCCATTTGTTGCTTGGACCGAAGCGACTGGACGCGTCACGTCTTACGGTAACCTCGGCCATATAGCGCTCGTCGAAGTTGTAGGAGACACGGCCGAAGTAGGAGATAAGGCTGTAAGGGATTGAGTTCCAACTGCCCCATCCGTTGCGGTCACCGTTCTCCTGCTTTCCGAGGGTGTTGTTCACGGTGATCTTCCAGGTGTCGTAAGGGTACATCAGACCGTTAGCGCTCGCGCCGAGGTTGGCGGAAGTGCTGCGCAGGGCTGACTGTCCGAGCACGGCGTTGACCGTGTGCCTTCCGAAGGCCTTGTCGTAGGCGAGGACGTTCTCGACCTGCCAGGTGTAGTACCTATTCATTGTCTGTGAGGCGCTTGAGCCGTAGTTGATCTTTTCGGTCACGCTCACGTTGCCGTCCTTGTCGTAGGTTTCCTTCTCGGTGATCGTGTCGTACTTGTAGGACTTGGATGTGAGGAAATATTCCTTGCTGTAGCTGTGGCCATAAACGTAGGCGAGATCCAGAGAAACGGAGTTCCTGAACTTGAGTCCGTCGAAGAGGTTCAGCTCGGTGTTCAGTCCGGCGACGATCTTGTCGGAGCTGCTGCGTCCGCCCGGCATATCAAGCATAGCGATAGGGTTCGCCTGCTCGTTGTAAACGCCTGCGTCCGCGATAAAGTAAGGCACACCGGCGGAGTTCCTTATGATGTAAGGATAGCCTTCCGGATAGAGGGTCTTGTACTTCTCCTCAGCCTGCGCGTCGGCGTAGATTGGATCCAGAGGGGACATTCCGAGGGCTGAGCCGAGAGGCGATCCAAACTCGGAGTTCGTGGAGATGGACGCGGAACGGATGTGCGCATAGGAGATTTGGTTGCGGAACGTAAGCTTGTTCAGCCAGTTACGCTCCTCGGTCTTGTCGAAGATCACGACACCTACATTCTCCCTGAGGGTCACCCTGTTATAATAGGAGCGGCCGAAACTTCCTCCGATCGTACCCTTGTTGGAAAGGTAGCCACCGGAAATGCTGTAGTCAACCTTTCCGTTTCCACCGGACACGTTGACATCGTGCTTCACGATAGGCGAGTTCTTGTCGAATATCGCGTCAACCCAGTCCGTTCCCTCTCCCAATGAATATGGATCGTCATAGATCGGGGCCTTGCCATCGTTGAACATACCCTCGTTCATCATAATCGCATATTCAGTGGCGTTCAGGACGGCAGGCTTCCTCCAAGGGTTCTGGAGACCGTAGGAGAAGTCGTAGCTTACGTGCGTCTTGCCTTCCTTGCCCTTCTTTGTGGTGACAAGGATGACACCGTTGGCCGCGCGGGCTCCATAGACGGCTCCGGAGGCGGCATCCTTCAGAACCTCGATGCGCTCGATGTCGTTAGGGTTGATGAAGTCGATGCTGCCGGCCGGCATACCATCCACTATATAAAGCGGGTCAGAATTGTGGATTGTTCCGACACCTCTGACTCTGACCTGCGCTCCAGCGTCAGGAGATCCGGATCCTTGGGTGACGAGCACTCCGGAGGACATACCCTGGAGCATATTGTCAACCCTTGTCTGGGACTGGATCTTGAGGTCATCGGCGGTGAGGCTGGAGATGGCGGCGGTGACAACGCTCTTTTTCTGAACGCCGTAACCGATCACGATCGTCTCTTCGATGGTCTGTGTGTCAGGAACGAGGGTCACCTTCATGTTCTGCGTGGCCGGAAGCTCCTGCGGAACATAGCTGATGAAAGAGAACTGGAGGATGGCACCTTGCGGGACATTGATCTCGAAGTTACCGTTGGCATCGGTCATAGTACCGTTCGTGGTACCTTTCTGAACGACCCCGGCTCCAATGAAACCTGCACCGTTCTCGTCAAGGACGGTACCTTTTACATGGATGGATTGTGACCATGCGGTCGCGGATCCGATCCCAAGAAGACAGATGACTGTCAAAACGATCTGTTTTAGACTTTTGATGTTCATTGTTTCTGTGGTTTGTATTTATAATGTTAATAGTAATAACGCTTTTTATGCGGTTTTCCACCACAAAAATATCAAGGAGAATCAGAAATAAAAAATCTCAGAGGAAAAAAGGGGGGAGAAGAGAATTGTTGAATAGTTAAATAATTGTTAATCAGTATGTTCTTGGTTTAGAAAAGGTGAAAATAGTGGATTTTATAAAAGCCTTTAAACGTTTTAAAATATTTTAAGTGGAAGTATGTTAAAGGATAGTTTGGAATTAGCTATTGATTATTAGTGATTTATGCAAAAATGTATAGTCATGGAAAAGTGGATTTAGTGGCTGTCTTGGTACGAAAACACCTGATTATACATCCACTTAATTCCCGATTTCCTTGATTCTCTCCTCAAAATCGTCCCTGTCTCCGATGGCGGAATTCTTGATCTGAGCCCTGTAGTTGTAGATGGTGTTTACTGAGTAACGGAGCATGGAGGCGATGTCGGATGACTGGGTGATTCCGAGCCGGATCAGGGCGAAGATCCGCAGTTCGGTGTTCAGCAGCTTGCCCTTTTTGAGTTCGATTCTCGCATCCTCACGGAGAAGTCCGTTGAACTGCTCCACGAATTTCGGGTAAAGTTTCAGGAACGCCTGGTCGAACATGTTGTAGAATTCCTTCAATTCCTTCTCGACATTGTTTGGCGAGGATGTCTCGGCGATCAACTTGTCCAGATTGCCGGCCAAGGCCAGTTTACGCACTCCGCTTTGATAGGCCTTCATCTTGTCGATGTAGTTCGAGCACATGCTGAGGAACAGCCCGATATATTCCTCTTTCGCCGCGTTGGCTTCCTTGAGCTCGCGGTTCATCTTCTTGAGCCGTTTGTTGAAATCGGCCAGGGTGTCGGAACTCTGTTTGATCTCCTTGTTCATCTCGGAGATTCTCCGGCTGTATTCTATCTGTCGCCGGTAGAGCCTGAACAATGCGAATGAGCCGCCTAAAAGCAGGAACACCAGCACATACATCGCCACAAGCATATTACTTGTCTTTTTCTGATGGGTCTGCTGGATGTCCGTGTAGCTTTTCTGCACGGCTGGAAGAATCGCGGAGATCTGCCATTGGCGCAGTTTGGCGTCGAAGGCGATCGCGTCCTCAAGGGAGAAACTTGAATATTTGAAAGCCCTCGCGTAGTCTCCGTCCTTGAACAGGGCGTCCGCCAAACTGAACAGCGAGGCATTGTCCTTGGTGGCGGTCTTGATGTCCGCCATAGCGGAGCGGATGAACCAGTTCTTCATCTCCTCCCGGCGGTTGAGGCTCTCGCAGATCCTTGCCTGGAAATATGCCAGGTTAGCATAGTCGTGGCTTGCGGGATCCATTCTTGAGAGCGAGTGCCTGTTGATGAAGTCCGCCTGGGCGAAGTACTTCTCATCGATGTACTTGCGTACTGTCACATAACGGCTCAGGCTGCTCGAAGGGTCCGCCAAGGCAAGCAGGCGCTCACGGTAATACGCCACTTTTCTAAGCATGGATTTGTCAGCACCTTTCAGGTTCTCGTCATAATCGAACCAGAACCGTTGCTGGACATTGCAGTAAGCGATTTCCTGCTCTTTTGTGAATATGGTCGTGTCAACCCGCGCCAGATCATTCCTGGCCTCCAGAAACTCTCCGGCGGCCGTGTTCAGCATCGCTTCCTTGAGATAGACATCATTCAGCTTGCTCTTGTCGCCAAGAAGCATGGCTATCTCCATCTGTTTATCAAGAGTCTCTACTGCCTTGCCATAATTAAAAGGCTGATACTCATCGAACAGTTCACCGTAGATCCGGTACTGTCTTTCAGGAGAGACTCCACGTGAGTGGAGAGTGTTTTCGATGGTCTTTATGCGTAACTCTTTTGCCGAGACATAGGATTCCGCCTCCTCAATCGTTCTGTCCAACTCATCCAGAAGTTCTTTCTGGGTCTGGGCGGAGACAGTGCCTGCCGTCACCAAAAAGATGATGGCGGCAAGCGGTGATCCTATGAGACGGTGAACGGTCATATTCAGTCGTTCTGAATGATGGTGCCGGCCACGATGTTGGCCACGAGGGCGCGGAGACGGCCCACGCCGCCTTTATCCTGAGGGTGAACCCTGTGGGTCAGCAGGATGACAGCGGTCTTGCTTTCCATATCGATCACGATGGAGGTTCCGGTGTAGCCGGTGTGCATGATCGTGGTCTCCGGATTGAATAGATCCCCGCGGAGGCCACTGTGGGAGCTCTTCTTGTCCCAGCCGAGGGCCCGTCCCACGGATGGATCGTTCTGTGACGGAATCGTGGTCATCAGCCTTACCGTGGCCGGGCTCAGGATTCTGGTGGATTCAAGGGAGTTACCCTTTTTGTCAACGAGGCAGCCGCCGTTCATGATGGCCGCGCAGATCACGGACAGGTCCTCGGCGTTGGAGAACACTCCGGCGTTGCCTGAATTACCACCCATTATCCTGCGGGCCATCGGGTCGTGAACCTGTGCTACCAGTGGCTTGCCGTCAGCCTGAACCTCTGTAGGAGCGCAGAGTCCGGCCAGTTCGGCCGAATTGCTGACCGCGGGGGTGTAAATCAACGGGAAATAGCAGGTGTGCGTCAGTCCGAGGACATCGAAGACATGTTTTTGGGCATATTCATAAAGCTTTTCTCCGGTGACTCTTTCCAGGATCCGTTGCAGTGTGACGAAGTTCAGGCAGCTGTACATGAAATCGGTGCCGGGACGGAAGTTTCTCTTGACCTTGGTGGCGATGTACCACTCCATCTTCTCTGGATTGTTTCCGCTATATTCCTTGACGAATGTGTCGGCGTTGATGTAAGGCGTCAGTCCGGAAGAGTGTGACAGAAGATCCCTTACCGTGATGTCCACAGTCTCGCCGCTTTCCGGGTCGGTCCAAGGCTTGAAGTCGGGAATATACCTGTCCACATTGTCGGTGAGGCGTACGTACCCGTTCTCGATCAACTGCATGAAGGCGAGCGTCGTGCCCACGCATTTGCTGACGGAGGCGAGGTCGAAGAGCGTTTCGGTCGTCATCGGCTCCACCGTCGGCACCACGGACTTGTTGCCGTAGGCCTTCAGATAAACGATGTCGTTCCCCCTGACGACAGAGAGCACGGCTCCGGGAATCTCTTTGGCCGTTATCGCTTCGTTGATGACTCTGTCAACTTGGGCGAGTTTCTCCGGATTCATCCCGTGACGCTCAGGAGAATCCTGCTTCAAGGCTCCCTGGGCAAAAACCGGAACCGCCAGCGCGGCGGCCACGGTGATAGTGATCAACTTCTTCATTTTGAATATATTCATGTTCTTGCGGAACGCTTGGCATTAAAAAATTAGTGTGGCCTTGATAGGATAGTGGTCAGAAACGAAGGTCCTTTCCATATACGGCTTTGTGATGGTTTGATATTCAGTGCAGCTGCTGAATCCCTTGAACCAGATGTAGTCGATGATCTCGTCCGCCGGAGCCTTGCCCCACCCGTTGTAGGTGTTGTGATGGTCTGTCTTGACGGCCACCTCGCGCGCGTTTTGCATGACCTTCTTGAGGTCATCGAACTCAGGCCGGTCAATCCTCATGTTGAAGTCTCCTGTGAGGATCATCGGGTAGTTTTCCGGATTGATGCTCGCGATCCTGTCCACAATGAGCTTGAGTCCGTTTCTGCGCGCCTCCCAACCGATGTGGTCAAGATGAGTGTTGACGTAGTAGAACTTCTTGCCGCTGGCCTTGTCCTTCATCAGCGCCCAGGTCGCGGAACGGAAACATGCCGCGTCCCAACCCATTGAGGGTTCTTCCGGAGTCTCCGAAAGCCAGAACGTTCCCCATTTGATCAGCTTGACAGTCTTCTTGTTGTAGAATATGGCCATGTGCTCGCCTTTGTGCTTCCCGTCCTCGCGGCCTACTCCGATGCCTTTGTAGTCGGGGCAATATTCCTCAAGGTACTTGAATTGGAAATCCAGGGCTTCCTGGAGTCCGAATATGTCCGGTTTCTGGTCCATGATCATCATCGCGGAAACCGGGTAACGGTATTCCCATGAATTGGTGCCATCCTTGGCTGTCCCGACACGGATGTTGTAGGAAATCACATTGATGTCGGCAGGTTTTCTTTTTTTTGCTGCCACGCTGAACGGCAGAACCATCAGGGCTGCCATGAGGGCAAGAATCACTTTTTTCATAACATTATCTCTAATTATTATATTCATAAGAAAATATGTGGACTACAAATTTAACAAATTGTGCTAATTTTGCCTAAAGATAAATCGGAGAAGAAAATAATTGGTTCACCGTGTTATTAACCATCATTTGAAATATTACCGATCATGGCGGAAAAGACATTTAATGAATATGGCAAAACGCAGGCTATCGACCTGCTTTTCGAGGGTAGTGGTTTCTCTCGACAGGGAAAAATTGGTTTTGAGCCGGCGGCCGGGAGTTTTTTATCTTCCGCCTCAAGGCTTTTTGTGGAAGGGATGGATTTCGACCTGACATATTTCCCTCTTAAACATCTTGGCTACAAGTCTGTTGTGGCCGTGGCCGGGGAAATATATGCATCCATGTCGCACCCACGGCTGTTGTCCGTAAGGTTAGGCGTCTCCGCCAAACTGGATTTCAGCCACATCAAGGATCTTTGGCTCGGAGTCGTGACAGCCGCCAAGGAACACGGATTCTCGGCGGTTGACCTGGATTTGGTTCCGTCACCGAACGGGTTGACAATCAGTGTCTCGGCAATCGGGGAGGAATTCAAGTTGACGAAGGGACGCACGGTAAAGGCCAGAAGCATGGATCTCGTCTGCGTGTCAGGAAGTCTCGGCGCGGCTTTCCTCGGCCAGCAGATTCTGGAACGGGAGAAACGTGGGTTCGACAAGACCAAGGATGATTCCGTCCAGCCTCAGCTTGAGAAATACAAGATGCTGATCGGGAGCTATCTCAAGCCGGAACTCAGCGCCTCGATCGTCACCAGGCTGGAGGACGCTCAGATTTACCCGTCACACGGTTATCTGGTCTCCCACGGCCTTTCGGACGCGGTAAAGAGACTGGCCCGTGAGTCAGGCTTGGGCGTGAAGATCTACGCCGACAAGATTCCTTTCGAGGGCAACAGCTTCTCTTCCGGCAAGGAACTGGACATCGATCCTGTCTCCGCCGCCATGAACGGAGGTGATGACTTCAGGCTATTGTTCACGATTCCGATTCTGTCCGCCGAGAAGTTCCGCCGCGACTTCCAGACTTTCGACATAATAGGCCATCTGGCCCAGCCGGAGGTCGGCTCCGTTCTGGTTTCTCCGGATGGTCTGGAGCATCCGATCCTGGCGCAGGGATGGAATGATTGACCCTGATGCGCCTGATCCCGATATTCAAATACCATTTCCGATGAAACCAGCAAGTTACCTGATTATCACTGTCGCCTGCATTGTGGCACTGTCTTCATGCGACACCGGACTGTTCAGCCAGATGGACAAGGCTTTGGATGAGGTCGAGCAGGGGCTTGGCTACGTCAACACCTTGGAGACAAAGGATGTGAGGAAGATGGCGGACTGGTTCGACAGGCGAGGCGATGATGGCCAGAAGGGGAGGGCGTTTTACTGCCTCGGACGCAACCAGTTCAATGACGGGGATTTTCCAGCCGCGATAGTCACCTACATCAAGGCTCTTGAATATTCAGTCAAGGCCGCGGATACCCTGCGTGTGGCCCGGATATGCTACGACATGGCGCACACATGCAACGCTTCCGGCAACTCCACGGACGAGATGATGTACCTCGCGCGCTCCGCCGAGGCATTCAAGGTAGCCGGTTTTCAGCGCGAGTCCCAACAGGCATTGTTGGAGATAGGTCAGGCGGAATCCGGACTGGGGCGGTACGGAGCCGCCGAGGACATATTCAAAAGCGTCCTTTTCGATGCCCACGAGATGCGGGACACTCTTCTGGAGGCGCGCTGCCTTGAGTCCTATGCCGCTCTTGCGATGAGTAAGGACACCTTGGATCCGGCGCTTGCGATTGATCTTCTGAGCCGCGCGGCGCGGGATCTCGATTTCCCTCTCTCGTCCTCCGACAAAGGAATCCTGGCCTATGCCTATTCTGTCGCGGGAAAGTCTTCCGAATCCCAACGGTGGCTCTTGGAAGCCCGTGCCACAGCTGAGACCGATGCGGAAATCGCTGATGTGAATTTCCGTGAATATCAGATTTCCTCCCGTGGCGGAGATTCAAAGAAGGCTCTCGCATCCCTTGAAAAAGTTATGGAATATGCCAACCGGACCCAGTCGGCCGCTCTTTCCGAGGCTGTGGCCGCAAGCCAGAGGGATTATATTCAAGGACAGGCCGAGGCTGACAGGGAGAGGCTCCATGCGGCTCGTCTGAAACTTTGGGTTCTGGCCCTTGGCGCGTTGCTGGCACTCGCCGCCGTGTCCGCTGTCTATTTTGTACGCAAAGCGGAGGCACGGCGTAAACTTGAAGCGGAACGACTTGAGACGGAGAAGTTTATGAATATCGCAGAAGACCTTCAGGCCCGTCTCTCAAGGCCGGTCAGCAAGGCCGGACTGAAAGACATCGACCGCTTCAACGTCCTTGAACGTCTTTGCGAGCAGTACTATGTCTATGAAGGCACGGACAACTTGCAGCCGAAGATCCTCAAGGAGGTGAAATCCATCGTCGAAGGTCTGCGCAGTGACAAGAAGACGCAAAGAGGGCTGGAGGCCATGCTGGATCAGACGATGGACAGCGTGATGTCGCGTCTCCGTGGCGATTTTCCGTCTTGGAAAGAGGACGACTTCCTGTTGTTCTGTTTCACGGCCGCCGGGTTCTCCAGCACGACAATCTCGGCCTTGATGGGCAAGGAAAAAAGTGTCATCTACAACCGTGTCTGGCGTCTGAAAGGCCGCATCTCAGCTTCGGACTCTCCGCAGAAAGAGTTCTTCCTCAGCGCTTTGGAGAAGAAATGATAATGATAAGGCAGCCGTGGAGGTTAACCGACTGATTTCCATTTTCATAAAAGAATGTACTCCTGCCGGTTCTCAGGGGGAGTAAGGTACGTTTATATATTCAGAAGCTGTTTTGAATTGTTTGAAATGTTCTTTGAGGTGAAAAATCTTCATTTTC
>ENA-OPRX01000475-OPRX01000475.1-human-gut-metagenome-genome-assembly--contig:-NODE-475-length-26531-cov-4.096502_pt1 | contig 26531 bp, 19 predicted proteins | sample MGYA00241450_ERZ501892 | MGnify/ENA primary metagenome ERZ501892 (study PRJEB25962, sample SAMEA2042223) | human gut metagenome | biome: human gut; feature: human-associated habitat; material: faeces...
GCAAAGGTAAGCAATAATATTGGATTGTTAAAAACACAACAATATTATTTGATCCTTTTTTGTGTCTGTAGGATGCAAAAGTTCCCGGTTTCGGGTCAACTGGAGCGAAGCGTTATTTTCACCCCTTTTTATGAATATAACTTCATCGGCCTATGAAGTTAACTTCGTAGGCCTATGAATATAACTTCGTAGGCCTATGAATATAACTTCATTTTTTGAAGCAGTTAATAGCCCCTTTTCACACCCTTGGCGTCCCTTTCTCCCCAATATGAGAGTAGAGGGGAGAGAAGCCCGCTACTGTTGCTCGCGCAGGAGCGTGCGGCAATGGTTGAGAATCTCTGTCAGATCGGCCACTGTCTCGGCCCGCAGCATGGCGATACGCGTCTGTCGGAAGTCGGGTATTCCCTTGAAGATGGGCGAAGCCGCCAGATGGCGGCGTGTGTGCAGGATGCCGCGATATTCGTCGATGCGCTCCACATTGATGCGCAGTATTTCCTCCAGCACGTTGATCTTGTCGTCGATGGTCAGTCCGCTACCTGTGTTCGCCTCTCCGTTGAGTCCGCGCCTCATCTCTTCGAAGATCCATGGGCAACCGAAGGTGGCACGCCCCACCATCACGCCGTCCACGCCATACTGCTCAAACCGACTCCGGGCGATCTCGGGTGTTGTCACGTCGCCATTGCCGATGATGGGGATGTGGATGCGCGGGTTTGCCTTCACCTCGCCTATCAGCGTCCAGTCGGCCTCGCCCGTGTACATCTGGCTGCGGGTTCTTCCATGGATGGTGAGTGCCTGAATGCCGCAGTCCTGCAGTTGCTCGGCGAGCGAGGTGATGATGAGCTCATTTTTGTCCCATCCCAACCGCGTCTTCACCGTCACGGGTACCTTGACCGCATCGACCACGGCACGCGTGATCTCCAGCAGTAGCGGAATGTTGCGCAGCATTCCTGCGCCAGCACCTTTGCCCGCCACCTTCTTGACCGGGCAGCCGAAGTTGATGTCTATCACGTCGGGGTGTACTTGCTCCACGATGCGTGCCGCCTCCACCATCGACGCCACGTCGCGGCCGTAGATCTGCACGCCCACGGGACGTTCCCGGTCGTCGATGACCATCTTGCGTAGCGTCGAGTCGATATTGCGGATGATGGCGTCTGCCGATACAAACTCCGTATATACCATCGCCGCACCAAATCGTTTGCACATCTGGCGAAAGCCGATGTCGGTCACATCCTCCATCGGAGCGAGCAGCAAAGGACGGTTTCCTAAGTCTATTGTACCTATTTTCATGGCTGCAAAGTTACGCAAATATTCCGACACAAGCGAAAACAGTCGGTTTTTCGAGGCAATTTAGCTTTTTTAACGCTACACATTGTAATTATTACAAGGAAATGTCGTACCTTTGCATCGCAATCCTAAAAAGATTGCATGAGTGAGAACAAAACATTACGAAATACTTAAAATTCAAACAAGATGAAAGAACTGAAAGGTACCAAGACTGAGAAGAATCTCATGGATGCGTTTGCAGGTGAGAGCCAGGCACGCAACAAGTATACATACTATGCTTCCAAGGCTCGCAAGGATGGTTATGAGCAGATCGCTGCTCTCTTTGAGGAGACTGCAGGCAACGAGAAGGAGCACGCCAAGCTCTGGTTCAAGTATCTCAATGGTGGCGAGGTGCCCTCTACGGTTGAAAACCTGAAGGATGCTGCCGCTGGCGAGAACTTTGAGTGGACGGACATGTACGATCGTATGGCCAAGGAGGCCGACGAGGAGGGCTTCAAGGAGATTGCCGCCAAGTTCCGTATGGTTGGCGCCATCGAGCGTCACCACGAGGAGCGCTATCGCAAGTTGCTCCAGAACATCGAGGAGGGCATTGTCTTCTCTCGTGACGGCGACCGCATCTGGAAGTGCCGCAACTGTGGCCATATCGTTGTTGGCAAGAAGGCTCCGGAGGTTTGCCCCGTTTGCAACCACCCGTTGAGCTACTTCGAGATCAACGCAGAAAACTACTAAGCCGCGAGGGCTAAGGTAGCACCGCGTTCCGAATAGGAACAAACATCAAGCAAATAGAATCCTGCACCCGCCTGATCTCTTTCGAGGAGACGAGGCGGGTGCTTTCGTTCTTTTCTCTCCTGGCCAAAAAACAGCTAACGAGGGTGGGGGATTGACATTTTATCCTTACCTTTGCGGCCAAAAAGCAAACGAACATGAAATACCTATTGGTCTCAGACATCCACGGCTGCCGTCCAGCCCTGCAGAAAGTGCTCCAATTCTATGACGAGAATCATTGCGATATGCTCTGCGTCCTCGGCGATATCCTCAACTATGGTCCGCGCAACCGCATCCCAGAGGGCATTGACGCCCAGGGCATCGTCGCCGACCTCAATGCCCGAGCCAGTCAGATCGTTGCCCTGCGTGGCAACTGCGACGCAGAGGTCGATCAGATGTTGCTCCAGTTTCCGATGATGTCCGACTATCTGCTGCTCGTCGATGGTGGTCGCAGACTCTTTCTGACCCACGGCCATCTCTACAACAAGGAGAAGCTGCCTGTCGGCCCCTACGATGTCCTCGTCTGTGGACATAGCCATCTTTGGGAGTTGTCGCAGGGGGAAGGTCCCGCCTTCGTCAATCTCGGATCCATCACCTTCCCCAAGGGCGGCAAGGAACCGACCTTCGCCACCTACGAGGACGGCTTGTTCACCATCTACCGCCTCGATGGCACGCCCCTGCAGACGATGCGCCTCTAAGGCCCCTCGCCTCCATCTATCACGCGGGCGGCAAAAGTCCGTCAGGAGGAGCCTACGCCCCTGCCTGCTACGGATTTTTGCCGCCCGTGCGCGTATGGTGTGGCGCTTGCTGCTTATCCTGCCAAGGTCACCTGGTGGTTGCTCAGCGCGACGATATTGTGCTTCTGTGCCTTGCCTACCAATGCGGTGGCAGCCTTCTGCGAAATGTTGTAGTGGCGTTTCACGGCTGCGATGTATTGATCATAGGCGATGCTCTCCACTCCTTTTTGCGCAAAAAGGTCAATGGTGAATTGCTTTAGCTCGTCTTCGGTATATTTGGCGTGCTTCTTGTGGAAGTACTCAAAGACGACAACGCAGATGGCTACTACGATGATAAGGCTGATGATGATTGTTTTCGTTGTCATAATAGTCGCTATATTTAAAAGTTTACGTTATGCTGCAAATATACGACTAATCTGCCTTTCTGCAAAATAAAAACCAAATTATTTTCTCTCTTTGTTGTATTTTTAACAAAAAGATACAACTTGCTCCTTCGAGCGATTGCTTTCTTGCATCGTTCTGATATACTGAGATGCTCTCCTTGTTGTTGACGAAAAGCTGTTGATAGCCTTGGCGCTTAGCGGCCAGACTGTGGACACATGATCCTGCGGATGAGGCCTCGCAAAGGGTGGCCGATGAAGAAAACGCGCCATTTCCTTTGCCATGTGGCCGCTTCTTTGTATATTTGCAAATTAGATTTATGGCAGAAAATTTCGATATTAGGGAACAACGACCGCTTTCGACCGCGGAGAAGGAATTTGAGAATGCGCTCAGACCGCTACGTTTCGACGACTTTAGCGGCCAACAGGGCGTAGTCGATAACCTGCGCGTATTTGTCGAAGCAGCCAAATACCGTGGTGAGCCGCTCGACCACACCTTGCTCCACGGTCCTCCCGGACTGGGAAAGACCACCTTGAGCAACATCATCGCCAACGAGTTGGGCGTGGGTTTCAAGATCACCTCTGGCCCTGTCCTCGACAAGCCGGGCGACCTTGCCGGCATCCTTACCTCGCTGGAGCGGAGCGACGTGCTTTTCATCGACGAGATCCATCGCCTCTCTCCCGTTGTGGAGGAGTATCTGTATTCGGCGATGGAGGACTTCCGCATCGACATCATGATCGACAAGGGCCCCTCGGCACGATCCATCCAGATAGATCTCAACCCGTTTACCTTGGTGGGCGCCACGACCCGTAGCGGCCTGCTTACGGCCCCGCTCCGAGCTCGTTTTGGCATCAACCTCCACCTCCAGTACTACGACCCCGAGACGCTCCAGGCTATCATCAAGCGCTCCGCCAGTCTCCTCCATGTGCCCATAGAGGATGCGGCAGCCGTCGAGATCAGCCGCAGAAGCCGTGGCACGCCCCGTATTGCCAACGGACTGTTGCGCCGCGTGCGCGACTTTGCCCAGGTGAAGGGCGACGGCACGATCACCCAGGAGATAGCCATCTTCTCCCTCCAGGCGTTGAATATCGACCAGTATGGTCTCGACGAGATCGACAACAAGATCCTCCTGACCATCATCGACAAGTTTCGTGGCGGTCCGGTGGGCATTTCCACCATTGCTACGGCCATCGGCGAGGATAGCGGTACTGTGGAGGAGGTCTATGAGCCCTATCTGATCATGGAGGGATTTCTCAAGCGCACGCCGCGCGGACGCGTCGCCACACAGTTGGCCTACGAGCACCTGGGGCGCAATCCCTATGCTGGCAACGTGATGCAGCCAGACCTTTTCGATTGAAAGAAGAGAAGCAAGTATGAAAGCAAACGAGAATAGCCGCATCGCCCTCTTCACGGGCACTTTCGACCCCTTCACTACTGGCCATGCGTCGGTAGTGCGTCGGGCCCTTCCGCTTTTCGACCACCTTGTCATCGCCGTGGCCGTGAGCGAGCGGAAGCATACGCAGGAGGAAATATCCGAGCGCGTGGCCGCCATCGCCTCGCTCTATGAGGACGATCCGCGGGTGAGTGTGCGCCCGTATAGCGACCTGACCATCGATATGGCCCGTCGCGAGGGAGCACGCTTCATCGTCCGTGGTGTGCGCGATGTCAAAGATTTTGAGTATGAGCGCCAGCAGGCCGACATCAATCGCCAACTGAGCGGCGTGGAGACGGTATTGCTCTTCACGGAGCCCGATCTCCAGAGCGTCAGTAGTACCTTGGTCCGCGAACTGAGGTTCTTCGGCCATGATGCGTCGCAGTTTATTCCAAAGAAATGATTTACACTATATAAAATAAGGAGGTTATGATAACTTATAATGCCGAAGGCATCGCCATGCCGAAGATCAAGAAACGCCTCACGTCGAAGTGGATCAAGGCCGTAGCGGCTTCCCACGGGCGCAAGGTGGGCGAGGTGGGCTACCTGTTTGTCAATGACGACAAGATACTGGAGGTCAACCGCGAGTATTTGGGACATGATTACTACACCGACATCATCACCTTCGACTATGATGAGGACGATGTGATCAACGGCGACCTGGTCATCTCGCTCGACACCGTCCGCACCAATGCCGAACAGTTTGGCAAGTCCTACGACGACGAGCTCCATCGTGTGATTATCCACGGCATCCTCCACCTTTGTGGCATCAACGACAAGGGTCCTGGCGAGCGCGAGATCATGGAGGCCAACGAGGATCGCGCCTTGGAACTGCTGGCCACACTCCGAAGCGAGTAGCGCCCCTCTGTGGGCTTGTAGCGATAGGAAGCGGGCTTTGGAAGAGCAATGTTCTCACGCTCTTTCAAAGCCCGCTTTTGTGCTTGCCCTATAGTCTGGCAAAAGCATTGGCCATAGCGTTCCCAAGGACTCATAGGCCATCGTTGCTTGCCTCCTATATTATATATAATAGGAGAGAAGAGAAACTAACTAGGAGAGAAGAGGATGTAATAGGAGAGCAGAGGATGTAATATGATAATAAGAGGTTCTTCTCGAAAATGGAGTGATTCGACGTGGACACACAGAAAACAACAAATACAACTTTTACAACAAGTAACAACGCTTCGCGGGGACATTGCCTCTTCGAGGCTCATGCTGACCAAGGGTTGCTGCAAGGGAAACAACTATGAACAACGCTTCGCCTTGGACACATTTCCTGCTGATTTCTCCTGGCGTAATGTCCTGGCGAAGCCTTGTATTTTGTTGTTTACCTTGCAGCAAGATTGTTATACACGCGTAGCGTGTAGGTTGTTACTTGTTGTAAAAGTTGTATTTGTTGTTTTCCCTAACTCAGCAGGACGTATTGCCAACAGCACAAACCCTATCACTCGATTTTCCGGATGAACCAAATAAAAGACCCCGTTGCCCAGAGAAGGCAACGGGGTCTGCTTTATCGTGGAGTAAGCCTTGCTACAGGCTTGACCATTCTGTTATGCTTTGGCCACTTCGTTGGTATCGATCGTCTTGCGCTTGAGCACCATGTAGGCCACCGGCGAAGCGATGAAGATGGAGCTGAGCGTACCGAAGACCACACCGAGGATCATGGCGAAGGAGAAGCTGCGGATGCTCTCACCACCCAGGAAGAAGATGCAGAGCAACACGATGAGCGTAGAGGCTGACGTGTTGATTGTACGGGCCAGCGTCTGGTTGATAGAGCTGTTGAAGAGGGTCTCGCGATCCTGCTTCGGATGCAACTTGAGGTTCTCACGGATTCGGTCGAAGACCACCACCTTATCGTTGATAGAATAGCCGATCACCGTCAGGATAGCACCGATGAAGGTCTGGTCGATCTCCAGTGAGAACGGCATCCAGCCCCAGCAGAGCGAGTAGATACCAACCACGGTGAGGGTATCGAAGAACAGAGCGACGATAGAACCAACGGAGAAACCGAGGTTGCGGAAGCGCAGCAAGATATAGAGGAAGATGAAGAACAGAGCCAGGGCCACACTGATGATGGCGCCGTAGGTGATGTCCTTAGCCACGGAAGGTCCTACCTTGGCCGAGCTGATGATAGATCCACCCGTGCGGATATCCGGGTTCTTGAAGGCCTCTACGTTGGCTTGGCTGACGAAGCCAGCCTTGTGGAGGGCGTTGTAGAGGATGGTCTCTGCGCGGTCGTCCTCCATCGGGTCGTTGGACTCAATATTGTAGTTGGTCGAGACGCGGATGGTCTTGCCGTCCGTACCGAGGGCGATGACGGAAGTCGTGGCCTGCTTGCCAGCGTCCGTACCCGTAGTGTTGACGAATGCGCCATCGAGCAGCTCGCGCACGCTCTCTACCTCCGTGGCCTTGTTGAGGGTCACGACATAGTTGCGTCCACCCGTGAAGTCGATACTCTGGCTGAGGCCGCGGATGGCGAAGCTGCCGATGAAGACCACGGCGGCAATGCCACAGAGCGTGAAGCTCTTCTTGCTCATCTTCATGAAGCCGAAGTTGACGTTCTGCATCAGGTTCTTGCTGATGGAGGTGTAGAACTTCTGGTTGAGCCAGCGGTTCTTGGCCATCTGCTTCTCATAGACGATGCGGGTCAGGAAGACGGCGGTGAAGAACGAGCAGCACAGACCGATGATCCACGTGGTGGCGAAACCACGGATCGGACCCGTACCCGTGACGAGCAGGATGATACCCGTGATGAGCGAGGTGAGGTTGGAGTCGAAGATGGCTGAGAAGGCGTTCTTGTAACCTGCCTCCAGGGCCTCCTTGATGCCCTTGCCGCCTCTCATCTCCTCCTTGATGCGCTCATAGATCAGCACGTTGGCATCGACGGCCGTACCCAGTGTCAGCACGATACCGGCAATACCCGGCATGGTGAGCGCCGACTGGAACGAGGCCAATATTCCTAACGTGAAGAAGAGGTTGGCGAGCAGCGCCACGTTGGCCATCATACCCGGGATGATGTCGTACATCAGGAGCATGTAGATCATCAGGACGACGAAAGCGATGACGAAGGAGATGAGACCCTGCTGGATGGACTGTGCACCGAGCGTAGGACCGACGACCTCCTCCTGGACGATACGTGCCGGGGCCGGCATACGTCCAGACTTCAGCGTGTTGGCCAAGTCCTTGGTATCCTCGATGGTGAAGTTGCCCGAGATAGACGACTGGCCGCCGTCGATCTGGCTGTTGATGCGCGGAGCGGTATAGACCACGCCGTCGAGCACGATGGCTACGGCCTTGCCGAGGTTGGCCTTGGTGATGGCCGACCATTCGCGCGCACCCTCGGAATTCATGGACATGCTCACCTCCGGCTTGCCATACTGGTCAAACTGGTCCTTGGCGTCGGTGACGACGTCACCCTCCAGGACGGGGCGGCCGTCGCTCGTGGTGATCTTCAGGGCGTGGAGCTCAAAGACGTTCTTCTGGTTGAGTCCGTCGGCTGGCTTGGCGCTCCAGAGCAGTCTCAGGTCGCTGGGCAGCACCTGCTTGGCCAGGTGGCTATAGATGAGCTTATTGATAGCGGCGGTGTCGCGCACGTTGGCATAGCCTACGATGCTGAGGGCCTCGCCCGGGATGGTCTGAAGCATGGAGAGCAGCGGGTGGTCGCGGCGCAGCTGGGCGTCGGTCTCGTTCTTGGCGGCGTTGGCGGCAGCGTTTTGGCTGTCGCGGAGCTGCAGCTTGGAGGCAGCCTTCTTGGCCGGGGCCTTCGTGCCGTCAGTGGCAGCCGTGTCCTTCTTCTCCGTGCCGTTGTCGCCATTGGCCAGACGCTGGTCCAGCTGGACGAGATACGGCGTGATCTCCTGGTTGTTGTAGGTCTCCCAGAACTCCAGGTTGGCGCTACCCTGCAGCAGCTTGCGCATACGCTCCGGCTCGCGGATACCCGGCATCTCGACCATCAGTCGGCCTTCCTGTCCCTCGAGCTTCTGGATGTTGGGCTGCACGACGCCAAACTGGTCGATACGGTTGCGGACCACGTTGTAGGAGTTGTCGATGGCGGCGGTCACTTCTGCGCGCAAGGCGCTCTCCACCTGCTCATCCGTACTCTGCGTGCTCACCTTGCCCTTGAGCTGCTGGGTGGCGAAGATCTCGGCCAGGCGGTGGCCCGGCGCGTTCTTGTGGTAAGCGTCGATGAAGAGAGAGATGAAGTCGCGCTGGCTCGTCTCCTCCTCCTTCTTGGCCTGCTGGAGCGACTTCACATAGGCCGGGTCGGTCTTGTGGTCAGCGAGCACATCGACGACGTCGGGTACGGAGATCTCCAGAATGACGTTCATACCGCCCTTCAGGTCAAGGCCGAGGCCGATTTGTGTCTCCAGACACTTCTGATAAGAGTAGATGCCCAGATACTTCACGGAGTCCTTGTAGTCCTGCCGCGCAATGGGATCTTTGATCTTCTCGGCCTGGCTGTCATAGTAGCTGGTGGCTACCGAGAAAGACAGGTAGAAGATACTTGCGAGCGTCAGCAAGACGGCCACGCAAATTACTAGTCCTTTGTTCTGCATTTTTATTGTTGTTTTTGAATTTAATCAGCTAAAAAGCGCCCATTCATAGCCCGTCCTGCCTCGTAAAAGAGACACGAACGTACTACAAACGTGCAAAGATACTGATTTTTTCACATATTGGGAAAACTTTCGGCCTTAAATGTCATTTTTTTAAGGTTTTGGCCGCATTTCCAACCAGCAGAAGATAGGGTAGTGGTCGCTTGTGTGGATACTATCATCGACTTTGGCGCCATAGGGCTTGAAGAAGTCGGAGCAGAGGATATGGTCGATGCGTGTATAGATTCCGTTGCGGTTGAAGGACCGTCCGGGACCGTTGCCCGAGGCTATGTAGCAGTCTGTCAGTCCCTTCGACAGGGTCCTGTGTGTGTAGGAGATGGGGGTGTCGTTGAGGTCTCCGCACGCGATGACGGGCAGCCCTTCCTTGAGGCGCTGCTGAATGCGAGCGGCCACCATGCGTACCTGGGCCGCCCTGCGGGTCGTTCCCTTCGATAGTTTCTCGATCAGCTGGAGCGTCTCGATGCGTGCCGTGTCGGCCTCCACGTCGCCTTGGAGGATATGGTGGAAGTCCTCGCGCTCCTTCTCCGAGATGCCGTAGGACTGGAGGTGGTTGTTGATGATGCAGACCTTCTGGCCGCCCACATCGACGAGGAAGTCCACGCTCATGTTGCCCGGGGAGTGGTAGGGGATGGAGTCGTGGCTCAGGATGGGGTAGCGCGAGGCCAGAAACAGGCCGTGGCCGGTCTCCGAGGCTTTGGGGATGAAGGCGGTATAGGCGTATTTGTGTCGCAGCAACTTTAGGGGCGAGAGACTGTCGCCCTTGTCCGTGGCCTCCTGGAGACAGATGAAGTCGGCGTCGCTATCGAGCAAGTAGCGCATCATCTCGCTCTTCTCTCCTTCCTTCGTGACGTGGCCCTCAAACATGGCCACGTTCCATGACAACAGTTTCAAGGCGCCGTGGGGTGGCTCCTCCGTGGGGTTGAAGGGTGTGTACTGGCGGATGGGGACAAAGGCCAGCAGCAGACCCGCCACGGGCAGCCACAGCAGGCGCGGGCGCAGCAGTATCCAGAGGACGAGAAAGACGAGGTTGGCGAGGATGACGGCAGGCATCAGCAGCCCCACGTTGCTCAGTTTGGGCCACGACTCGGGCTGGAGCAGGTCGGAGTATCCCACCAAAAGCAATGCTATGATAGCCAATAAGTTGGCCACCACCAGCAGAAGGCGCATCGCCTTTCTCAATTTCTCCATAGCGTTCTCTCTCTCGTCGTGTTTATAATGGTTACGTCGTGCTATTTCTCCCCGTTTTAGAGGAAGTTTCCCCCGCCTCCGCGGAAGAATCCTCGGCTTCGGGGAAACCCTTTCTGTCGTGCGTAGCCCTTAGTTGTTGCTACTGTCGAAGAGCGTCTGCTTCTCCTCCTTCGTCAGACTGTCGTAGCCGCTCTTTCGTATCTTGTCGAGGATGCGGTCGATCTCCTCCTGGGTAGCCTTCTTGTGGGCGTTATACTCCCAGTCGGTCTCCTGTCGTGTGGTCTCGCCTGCGTTTTTCTTGCCTTTGAGCACGTCGAAGCCGCCCCAGTTTTTGCCAAATCCGCCCCAGTTCTTGCGCTTATGGCCCGTGTTCTGCCAGCCTCCTCCGTGCTTTCCGAAGCCGTTGCCTTCCATGAAGGGATGCTTGCGCCAGTACTTGATGAGGATGTAGCCGAAGAGCATGCCGCCGAGGTGGGCCAGATGGGCCACGCCGTCGTTGGTGGTCGCAATGGCCGAGAACAGTTCCAGGACGATGGAACCGGCGATTACCCACTTGACCTTGAGGGGGAAGGGGAAGGGAATGACAAACATTCGCTCGTTGGGGAAGTACATGCCGTAGGCCAGGAGGATGCCGTAGAGTGCACCCGAGGCGCCTACGGTCGTCCAGAGGTTGAGCAAGCCCTGGTTGGCCCGCACCACCATCATGGTGTCGGCGAAGGTGAAGCCAGGCACTTGTTCATTGCAGATGATGTAGAACTGTCCAAACTGTGCCAGCTCCTGGCAGAAGCCTGCGCCCAAGCCGCAGATGATGTAATAAAAAAAGAACTTCCTCGATCCCCAATAGGTCTCCATCACGGGTCCGAACATCCACAGCATAAACATGTTCATGAAGATATGCCCGAGGCCACCATGCATGAACATGTAGGTGAATATCTGGTAGAGGTGGAAGTCAGGAGCCAGAAAAAAGTGCAGTCCCAGCAAGCCGGTCAAGTCTATCCCCATGTTTTCCGTCACCCAGGTGGCGATAAACATGATGGAGTTGATGATCAGCAGATTCTTAGTGACTGCGGGTATTTCGCGCGTGAGCATTTTTGTTCTTTTTGATTATACCGTGCAAAATTACGAAAAAATCCTCATTAACTGCACACGGAGCCCCCTCAATACGCTTTTTTACGCAATTTTCGTCACTTTTTCCGAAATTTAGTTTGTGTTGTAAAACTATTCTCTTATATTTGCACCCACAAGCGTTTGAATCAATATATATTAATCGATAATCAAGAAAAGTTATGAACAAAACAGAGTTAATCGAGAAGATTGCGGCCGGCTCGGGTCTGAAGAAGGCTGAGGCCAAGGATGCTTTGGACGCCACGTTGCGCGAACTGAAGAATGCCTTGGTAGCTGGCGAGAAAGTGCAGCTGGTCGGCTTCGGTACCTTCGAGGTCAACGAGCGTCCCGAGCGTCAGGGTGTCAACCCCGCCACGGGTGCCAAGATTGTCATCCCCGCACGCAAGGTGGTGAAGTTCAAGGCTGGTGCTGACCTCAGCGATGCGGTCAACGCATAACTGTCAATTCTTTTTCGCAAGAAAATATCAGGGGAAGGGCCGAGGGTCTTTCCCCTTTTTGCGTCCTGTCAGAAGGGAAAGAGAACGAAGGCGCAGGCGTCCCATACGGCATGGGAGATGATGAGGGCCGTGAGGCTTTGCGGGAAGAAGCGGTAGATGAGGCCCCAGCAGCCGCCTACGACTCCTGCCGCCACGATCAGCATGAAGTTGAGCGAAGGCAGATGGACGAGCGTGTAGCAGGCCGTGGCAGCTATCAGGCCCGCGTTGGCACCCCAGCGCGCCATCATTCGTCGCTGGATGAAGCCGCGCCAGAAGATCTCCTCTGCCGGACCGATGACGAGGAGGAGTAGGACGGCAATGACGGCAGGGGGCGTGCCGCCCTTCATGGAGTAGATCATATCCACCTGTCCGCGGGCGAAACCAAACATCCATTGCGACACCTTGTCGCCCGTCCAGAACACCCACCACAGCACGAAGGCGATCGACAGTCCCGCTGCGACCGCGCGGGGCGAGAACTTCAGGTCCTTCAGCCACTCCCTACACCAGACCGTAGAGAGCGTGGTGAGGGTGAGGGCCGAACACGTCATCGTGTACCAGAAGTTGATGTGTGGCGCCGTCCAGGGCGAGAACATCACAAACCACAGCAGGGCTGCGACGAGGACGGCAACAATGGTCTTTCTCATTTCTTATATATATAAGTTCTTATACTCCCAGCCAACTGCCGAGGAAGAAGCCCAAGGCGTAGAGGAGGCCGAAGGCCATCTGTAGCTGCGCCGTCGTCTGATCGAGTCGCAGAATGCCTCGGTAGGGCAGGTCGTCTTCGGCCTGGATCATCGTCCGCACGTTGCGCAGGGCCAGGGGCAACGTCAGCACGACCGCCAGCAGCGTCCATGGCTGTCCCAGCAGGACCACATAGAGCAGGGCCAGGGCGTAGGGAGCGAAGATCTCGAAGGTATAGATGGCCTTGGCGTTCATCAGCGAGACCGAGGTCGTGATGGTCCCCAGCCCGGCCTGAAGATCTGTCTTCACATCGCGGGTGTTGTTGGCATGGAGGATGGCGACTGTGATGAGGCCGATGGGCAGGATCGTCAGCAGCGACTGCGGGTCGTAGGCCCCCACGGCCACGAAGAACGTGCCGAGGGCAGGGAGCAGGGCGAAGCTCACGAGGATGTTGATGTCGCCCAGGTGGTGGGACTTCATCCAGGGATAGACCAACGCGAGCAGGACGCCCGCCAGTCCGATCCACCATCCCGACCACGACGAGTTGTAGAGCAGAAACACGCCGATGGGCACGGCCAGCGCCACGAGCACCAGACCATAGCGCAGGATCTCCTTTGGCCGAAACGTGCCGTCGTGTATCCACGTCACGCCATTGCTGCAGGCCTTCGTGTCCACGCCCCACGTGAAGTCGAAGTAGTCGCTCACCATGTTGCCGCCCGAGTGGACGATGGAGAGCAGCGGAAGACAGAGCAGGGCGTTGAGCCAGTTGATGTGGGCCGCGCCGTTGTCGCTCTGACTGTAGAGGTAGGCCCACATGATAAGAATTGGCATTACCGAGGCGGGCAAGGCCCAGGGTCGGGTGGCGATGATCCAGTTTTTCAAAGTTCTTCTTTTTTCCATGTCTTAGTTAAAAGGCGAACCCGTGGGAAGGACAGCCTCCGCCACGGACTTCCATGAATAGTTTGATTTAATATCGATCGTTGAACGTCCCGCGCGGCCGAAGGCAGCGTGTGGCAATCTGATGCAAGTGCAAAGGTAAGAAGAAACTTTGAAATGGGGTAGCGTTGTCCCCGATTTTCTCGGCAGAAGTTTTTTGTGTGGGAGAACACCAGGGACTTCTCGCTCAAACACCAAAGGCTTCTCCCTCATACACCAGAGGCTTCTCGCTCAAACAGAAATGGACGAAAGCCCGCCAAAGCGGCTTCCGTCCATCGTCCTAATATAAATAATTATGTAGTCGTTGCCGACGGCCTAAGGCCGTGCGGACTACCACTTATCGGGATTCCAAGGATTGTACTCGTGTACGGCGTCATCCTTGTCCGTAATGACTCTGCCCATGTCGTAGTCGTCATTTTCCACATCTACCTTGCCGGTGTCGTAGAACTTAGTGCCTACAATCCAAGAATTATTAGACGTAGCAGCGCAATAGTTGTTCTGCGTCTCCACCATCACCACGGTAGTTACGGGCTTGATATATTTGCGTTTCATTTTCTTAAGTCCTTTTTTAAAGTTTGTCTGATAGGATTATCTTACAACATACTTGCGTCCATTGACGATGTAGATGCCGCTGGGCAGACCTTCGGTCGTATTGCCGACACGCTGGCCCTGGAGGTTGTACACGCCATTGTTCTTGCCGTAGCGGTTGGTAGCCTCGGGGCTGATGATCAGCTCGCCGATAGCCGTCAGCGCTGCTTCCTGCTCCACGCCGTCTATATAGACTGCGAGCTTCTCGTTGTTCTTGGGCTTGAACCAGCAGGAGAAGCCGCGGAGACCGCGCTCCTTCGTGTCAGAGAAATAGACGTTGCCCTGGTCGAAGAAGTAGCTTCCAATGAGCTTGTCGTAGCCCTCGCGGATTGTTCCCTTGTTGCTGGAGAAGGCCCAAGCACCCGTGGTCTGGTCCTGTGTAGCATTCGGGTCGAAGGTGCGGACGAAGGTGCCGTAGGCCGTGATGGCTCCCGCGTCGTGGGTCAGCTGTGACGTCCAGTCGCTTTCGTCCATTTGCGAGAGGTCGTTCTTGCCGTCAGCAGTCATCTTGAACGTGACGTTGGGGATCTTGAAGTGCTCGCCCTGGATCACTACCTTGTTAGTCTCGCTGATGGTAGCTGTGTAGGGACTGTACTTTTCCATCGTCTTGGTCGGGAAGATGATGTACGGCTGATAAGCCTCGAGAGCGATATTGGTGTTCTCGTCGAGGTTTACGGTCTCAAACTGCAGCTCGGTCTCTGTGAGTGTCTTGAGTTTGGCAAGGCGCACGTCATTGCCAAAGGCCGTGCGAACCTGGTTGGCCGTGAGGTCCACGGGCAGTACGAAGGAGTTCCAGCGATTCATGGTGAACGTCTTGGCAAGATGGAGGATACTGTTCTTGTAGGTGACGCCCTCCTTCAAGTAGCTCAGGTCGCCACGGAGCTCGTCGAGCACGAGGTCCTTGCCCTTCACGTTGCTGGCGTAGAGCACGCGGAATTCATCGAACACCGTCCACTCGTCGGCGTCAGGCGTCTCGTCGGGGTTGTTGGGGTTGCCAATGTACAGACCGAGGGCGATGCAGGCGCCGGCGTCACCAGCTTGGTCGATCATATCCTGCGTCACCTCTATGACCACGCTATTGATATAATTGCTTGTCTCGTAGAATTCCTTACCCGCATAGTCCATGTTCTTGTCTGCTACATGGAGGCGAGTCTTCTCGGCCTCGGTCATGTTGCTGACCTGGCTAAGCATGGTCGTGCGTTTTGAACCGTCAAAAAGGCCCACGCCTTGGCCATCCTTGCCTGCAACACCTGCGAAGAGGTGGGCGTTCGGCGTGTTGGAGTAGGCCTTGCACTGTACGACGTAGGTTCCGGCGTGTTTCACAAACATCTTCTGATAGATGTAGCCGTGCGTGCCGTGTACGTCCATGCAGAAGAACTTACCCATGTGGCGCAGGTAGTCTGAGGCGCCTCCAAACTTTTGGGCAGTAGTGCCCGAACAGGGGAAGCTATATGAGTTGGACGTTGAAGACGGGTCTGAAAGAAATCCACCGTTGTTATAGCCTTCGCCCGTGGTGCCGCGTGACAGGGAAGTGGCCGCACTCGCTACCTTCGTCGGCGTCTTCCAGTTGTACTCCTGCAGACCGATACGGTAGTACGATTCCGTAGCGACGGAAGAGGTAAATGTTTGCCAGCCGTTGATATCCGTTCTTCCACGCTCGAAACCAGGACACTTCAAGTAGAAGGTAAAGTCGATCGGAGCTTCCAGATTCTCGCTGCTCTCTTTCAGCAAATCGTAGAAGTCCTGCAGGGTGAGGAGGCGCCATTTGCTATAGTCGTTAGGCGTGTTGTCGGTGAAGAGATGCGCGTATGTATCCGCTCCACAGTTTTTGTCGGCCGTGGCCTGTCCTTCGGCAAAGGCCGTGAGATACATTCCGTCGGTTTCGCTGGATGCAGAAGGGTTAGGAGTTGTGAATGTGTAGATCAAGTAGGCGTCCTTTCCGTACGAATCGGTTGTCTTCTTAAAGAACCAGCCGTCGTGTCCGTTGGAATTGTTACTTTTATTACGGTCGCAGAAAACGCCAACATCGGTCGTGGGGTTTCCCGAGGTCACCCATTTCATCAGACTGCCCTGCGTAGTACTGATGTTCTGTGTGAAGTTGAGAGAGCGCGAACCATTCTCCAAAGGCGTTCCTTCCAGTGTCCAAAGCGGCATCGGGTAGTCTTTCAAAGAGGCATGCACGCCCCAGTAGCCTCCCATGTTGAGAAACTTGCCTGATCCCACGTTGTAGAGGAAGTACACCTTGGTCGGGTCGTCGTAGGAGCAGCTCGAGGTGATACCCGCCTGGAGATCCTCAAAGGTGTGTCCCGGTAGGTCGCCTACGCCTTTGCCAGTAGCGCTTGAGTTTTCGCCACCCGTTGCGCCGTTCCTTTGTGCTGATGCCACATAGGGTGCAGCGGCGAGGAGTGCCGTGGCGATTCCAACACTCCAGCTGCGCCGCCATAAGCAGCGTTCGCCGTGTTGTGAAGTAGTTGTTTTCATCGTTTTAATGTTCTCTTTAGATAATTAGTAATGATCACTGTTGTTTTTAGTACCTCCATGCTCAGTTCTAACCCAGTTTGTTCGCCGTCAGGTAGGGCGACAGGTTGTTTCTGACAGGAATGCACAATCTATTTGGGCACAAAATTACTAATCATTGTAAAATTAGGGGGGGTAAAGCGTTAAATAAGATTAAAGCTTTGTTTTTAACTTGCTTTCAACCCCCTGTGTGGCAGATATTTACCATTGTGTCAACGCACAGCCGCCTTTTAGCGGGCGTCTTTTGCTGCAGGTTTTGTCCTGGCGAAGCATGGTTTGTGTTGTGCTGCCTTCCGAAAACAAAAACGTTAAACGTTATAACGTTAATGCGTTATCAAAAAGCAAAAACGTGACAAGGTGACAATGTAACAATGAGAATTGCCATTCCGTTTTTCTCATGACCGTTATGATGACAGAGCAGCCCACGGGGAAACAGGCACGTGTCTGTTTTTTCCCGTGGGCTGCAAATGTTGAATAAGGCGATCGTTGAATCAGATCAACGCAAGTTGCAACTACAGATTGGGTTTCAATCGCAGCGTGTAAGTATGGTCGCCTGAGGTGGGACACTCATATTTCGGCAGGACCACGTCGCCTTGGCAACTGTTGTTGCCCAGTCCGCGCTGCCAATAGTCGATATGGGCAAACACCTGGGGCTTACGCACGAGGTCGTACCAATGGGTGGGTATTTTCCACAGGTCGCTGCCTTCTTTTATCCACTTCGACTCATCGAAGTGAGAGAGCGAGAATGAGGCTTGGCCATCGACCCGGACTGTGAGCGTGAGTCCTTCCTCCTTGTTGCTGAGCAGCAGTTCGCGCAGATCCTCATGGTCGCCGTAGGTCTGTGGGTGGATTTGCTCCTCCACCATATCATCGACCGTGGTGGTGAAACGTCCGAGGTAGGAACCTGTCTTGCGGTCGGAATAGTTGGAGCGCGGGCCACGCGCATAGAACTCCACATTCTCAAAGCCCGAAGCCAGTTGCAGGCCGAGACCCAGACGGCGGGTAGCTCCCGAAGGAGAGAAAGTCGTCTTCATGTCAACCGTGGCATCTGGATAGAACGTGTAGCGGATGGTGTACTGGCAGTTTTTGGCATTGCCCTGCACTGTCATGGTGGCGCAGCCCGAAGCATCGTCTTTCGTCAACGCCTTGATGATTTTGGTCGAGGACGAATTGACACATCCTACATTTGCGGTACCGGTACTCTCTTTGTCGTTGTCGATGTTTCGGCAGCTATTGAAGTCGGGCGCAGCTCCCGAAGCAATCGTGCCATTGGCATTGGTGTGCAGAATCTGCTTGCCCGCATAGGTCCACGCCGTCATCTTGCCGCTGTTGTCGAAAGCCATTCGGAAGTCGTTGCCCTCGGAGTCGGTGCCCGAGACGGAATTGCCGCTGATAGCCAGGGGTCCTCCGTTGGACGTGTGAGTAGTCCAGGCCGGGCGTGCGGTCAGGGCAAATTGCTCATCGGCGATATTGTAGCCAGCCTCCGCCCATGCGCAGTCCTCCTTGATGCGCAGCTCGACATTGACGAGATATTCGCTCGCCTCGTCGGTCACGGTCTTCAGCGGCAGGGTGATGCGTGCCGTGGCTCCAGGCGCGATCGCGTCGAAGTGGCCGACAGTAGCCTCCTCCACCAGCCGTCCATCCTTGAACACGCGGAAGGCGAGGTCGTAGCGGTCGGGAGAAATGGTGGTGAAGACATACTTGTTGGTGAGGGAGACTGAGCGCGAGGCTGCGTCGAAGTCGGAGAACGCCACATACTGATAGACCTTCTTCACCTCGGTGAGCTTGGACGTCCAGGCGCGGTCGGGCGTGATGAGGCCGTTGTTGAGGAAGTTGCCCTGGAAGCCACCAAGTCCAAACGGCGCGCTGTCATTGTAGTCGTAGCCCGAGGTCCAATTGTGGAAACCATTCTTGGTCTTGTCGGCCACGATGCCAGATCCACTTTCCACGCGGTAGATGGCCTGGTCCACCCAGTCCCAAATGCAGCCGCCAATGATGCCGGTGCTGCTCTCTATGGCCTTCCAGTAGTCCTTCAGGTTGCCTACGGCTTGTCCCATGGCATGGGCATATTCGCAGATGAAGTAGGGACGGTCCTCGACTCCATTCTTATTGCTTGCCACATAGTCCACCGTGGGATACATGCTGGAATAGAGGTCCGAAGTGCTGGCGTTGCCCCAGTTGGTCGTACCCTCATAGTGGATGGGGCGGGCGTCGAGGGCCTTCACTGCCGCATAGGCCTTCTCGAAGTTGAGGCCGCTTCCCGACTCGTTGCCCAAAGACCAGAACGTGACGCAGGGGTGGTTGCGGTCGCGCGCCACCATGCGCACGTTGCGGTCCACATACTGAGCGGTCCAGTTTCCGTTTGAGGTGAGTTTCTTGATTCCCCATTGCCAGGCATAGTGGCACTCCACGTCGGCCTCGTCCATCACATAGAAGCCCAGAGCGTCCATCATGGCGTACATCTTCGGCTGGCGCGGATAGTGGGACGTGCGTACCGTGTTGACATTGGCCTGCTTCATCATCGTCAGGTCCTTCATCATCGTCTCCACGTCGATGGCCCGTCCGTATTCGGGATGCGTGTCCTGGGTGTTGACACCCTTGAAGAAGACACGCTTGCCGTTGACATAGACGACGTTCGGATCTTTCGTCAGCGAGATGGTGCGGAAACCATACTTCGTGTTGAACGCCATCTCTTCCGTGCCGTCGGCAGCACGCTGGCTCACCGTCACATTATATAAATAAGGAGACTCCGCACTCCAAGGATGCAGGCCCTTGAGTCCCGGAAGGCTCACGGTCAGGGTCTGTCTTCCGTTGTTGTCTTGTTTGCTTTGGTATGCAGCCGTGCCAGTAGCTACCACGTTGCCCTCCTTGTCGCTGAGCGTGACGGCAATGGTCTTGTTGACACCTGCCACGCGGTCGCGGTTGTCGATGGTGAGCGCTACCTGCATCGTGCCGCTGGTAGCATCTGCGGCCATGTTGTCGGTGGTGATGACGTGGTCGGCTACAAAGACCTTGGGTGTGGCGACGAGATAGACGTCGCGGTGGATGCCCGAAAGGTGCCACATGTCCTGTCCCTCGAGATAGGAACCGTCGCACCAGCGATAGACGCGCACGGAGAGCTGGTGGACGTTGTCTGCCGAGCTGCCCGTCCGGATGCTGCCGTCGGCCTGCTTCTCCAGGGCTGCGGTGATGTCAAACTCCGCGTCGGTATTGGATCCCTGAGAGTAGCCGACGTAGTTGCCGTCCACCCAAACGGCAGCGGCACTATAGACGCCGTCGAAATGGAGGAAGACGCGCTTGTCGCGCCACGACTCGTCGAGCGTGAACTGGCGGCGGTAGAAGCCCGTGGCATTGTTGTCCTTCTCGTTGGTCTCGCGCTGGCTGGCCACGGCCTTTGGCGGATTGTACTCGAAGGGATAGCCGATGTTGGTATAGACGGGGCGTCCGTAGCCCGCCATCTCCCATGAGAGCGGCACGCGGATGGGCTTCCATTGGCTGGCGACATAGTAGGGCGACTGTTCGAAGTCCTTGGCGTAGAACTTGCTGGCTGCGGGTCCGCTCGTTGTGCCCTTGACATAGCAGAACTGCCACTCCTCGCCGTTCTCGCTGCTGTTGAGGCTTCTCACCAGCGAGCGCGTCTCGTCCGTGGGAAGCCACGGAGCGTCGTAGTGGGTTGCGTCGGCACGAAGCTGCGCCGTGGAGGGATAGGGCAGGAAGGTGGTATGGGCAGCCTCCTTGTGGTCCTCAAACTTCTGTGGGTTGCTGGTCCAGGACGCGATGTGGTCTGTCTTGCTCATATCGACATAGTCTATCAGGCGCACGCGCTTGCAGACGGCATGGCTGCGGACTTCCCCCTCGGCGCTACCTATCTGGATAGTGGAAGGCGTGGAGGAGAACAAGGCAGAGATAGCCGAGCTGGAAGCCTGTTGCCGTACGCCGTTGACATAGAAGCCATCCTTGGTCAGATGGATGGTGAGGATCTTCGTGTCGTCATCAAGCTCCACGTCCAACGGGGTCTGCGTATTCTGCCACGTGTTGACCCAGCTTCCGCGGAGTCGCTCGCTGAATTTTTGTCCCCTGCTGGAAGTGTAAGGCAACTTGTAGGTGGGTGGGATATAATAGAAGTGGAGGTTGTTGCCCTTCCAGTCCTGTATCTTCTTTCCGAAGGAGATGATGTTCTCCAGGGCGGAGGTGCAAGCGGAGACGTCGAGGACTATCTCCAGGCTTCTCTTTGAGAAATCGATGGTGAAGTTTTTGCCAGAAGCTTTTCCGTTGGTGGAGAGCATCCACAGTTGGCCGCTGGGAATCTGAGAGACGTCCAGCGCAGAGAAGTCGTTCCCCGCTTTGATAAACTTCGTTTCGCCATCGGTGTGTGCCGCCAGGGCATGAGCAGCGGAGAAGGCCCACAGCAGAAGGCACAGTAGGATGTGTTGTGTAGTTTTCATTGTGTGAGACTTATTTGACGATGATTTTAATACCATTGACGATATACAGGCCGGGGGCAAGAGGTTCGGCAGAACCCTTGCGGCGCACCAGTTGGCCACCCGTGTTGAAGACGGCGCCATCGGCAGGGCGTGAGACCACGGGAGCGGTTTGCGGGACGGAGGTGACCTCCTGATCCTCTACTGTCCAGCCGAGGTCGCGAACAGCAGCCTGCGGATCGTTGCTTTGGAAATAACCACGGAAGCCATTGGCCTTCATGTCGGTTTCGAGACAGTACATCCGGTCGCCGTCGCCGAAGACGTAGGCGTTGGCCGGAACGATCGTGGGGCCATAGAAGCCGACGAAGCGGGTGCCGTCGGCTACTGTCTCGCGCGACTGGTTGCCGCGGTCCCAAGAGATGATGTCAATACCCTCGATACGATAGACGTTGTCTTCGCTGACCCGCTCGGGCTTCACGACGTAGGGCACGCCCGCCTCGATATGCTCGCAGGTGGTGAAAAGGAGCTTGTCGCCCGTGTCACCCGTGTATTCAGCCACGCGCGTGCCCTCACCCCAAAGTGCGCTTACCTGATCAGCGTATAGCGGGAACGGCAGGCAGAGCGTGTTCCACTCCTGCTGGATCAAGCTGCGCTGGAGCGTGACGTCGGCATGCTGCTTGTAGAACAGAGGGCAGACATAGTCAGCCGTCTCGTCGAGGAGGATGGGCTGGCTCTCCTCGCCAGTAGATACCGCCCACTGGCCATCGAGGAAGGTGGCGTCGGGCTCTTCAAACGTGGTGGCCATGGCGCCCGAGCGCACATAGACAAAGGTGGTGGCGTTGGCTTCTCCCACCTGATAGCCGAGGGTGTAGGTGTGCTCCGCGGAGGGCTTGAGAATCCATTTCATGCCCGTGTAGTCGAGGTCGAAACGCCCGGCGTCGGCGACTTCGTCCACCCGTGTGACCTCAAGGCTCACGGGTGTGTCGGAGAGCGTGGGAGTGCCGTCCTCGCCGATACAGAGGTATTGTCCCTGTGCGTTGAAAATATAGACTGACGACACCAACAGAGATAGTAGGATGTTCATGTTAGTTTGTTTTCGGTTATTGATTATTTGGGGGCGACCATAGACTGGCTTTGTCCCATGCTAAAGCTCCCAAAGGGTTGCGTCGGCCCGGTCCTCGTCTTCTTCCTCCTCCTGCGCGAAGGGTGAGAAGGTGTCGGGACGCTTTTGGATGCGTATCGTGCCCGGATTGCCTGGGCCACTGGCTTTGTTGAAGCCAATGACGTCCATCATGTTTCCTGATACGTCGAGTGGGATCGTCTGAGACTGGGGTGGGGTATATTTCTTTCTCATATAAGGTGATAACTGTGATGATGAAAATGATTGAAAAAAAGCCTTCTTGGATGAAAAAGTAGCCTTCTTGGGCAAAAGGACGATGCGGAAAAGCCTCCCGATACGAAACGGCAACTAAGTCTGGATAGAAGCCCAAAAACCATGGACGTATGCCATTGCTGGTTTCCGTCCATGGTTCCTTAAGTCTCGTAGGTAGTCGTTTCCGACGGCCTTATGCCGCGCGGACTACCAGATGTCGCTGTTCCAAGGATCGTACTCGTTTACACTTTCGTCCTCTTCCGTGAGGACATAACCCCTGTCGGCGCCGGACTGTATTGCTCCGCTGGCGTCGCGTACGCTCCAAGACGTAGCAGCACAGTAGTTGTTCTGCGTCTCCACCCTCACCAAGGATGTTGTGGGCTTGATATATTTACGTTTCATTTTTTCTTAAGTCCTTTTTTGAAGTTTGTCTGATTGGATTATCTTACCACATGCTTGCGTCCGTTGACGATGTAGATGCCGCTGGGCAGCCCCTCGGTCGTATTGCCGACACGCTGTCCCTGGAGGTTGTACACGCCATCGTTCTTGCCGTAGCGGTTGACAGCCTCGGGGCCTACGATTAGCTCGCCGATGGCCGTCAACTCTGTCTCCTGCTTCACGCCGTCGAGATAGAATGCGGGCACCTCGTTGTTGTTGGGCTTGAACCAGCAGGAGAAGCCGCGGAGACCGCGCTCCTTCGTGTCAGAGTAATAGACGTTGCCATTGTCGAAGAAGTAGCTTCCCACCAGGTTGTCGTAGCCTGGAATGATTTCTCCCCTTCTGCTGGAGAAGCTCCATTTGCCGGAATCGTCCTGTTTGGCGTCCGGGTCGAAAGTGCGGACGAAGGTGCCGTAGGCCGTGATCGTTCCCACGTTATGGGTCAGCTTCGTCGTCCAGTAGTCGTCCATGTTGCTGAGGTCGTTCTCATTGCTTGCGTTCGTCTTGAACGTGACGCCGGGAATCTCGAAGCGCTGAGCCTGGATCGTTACTTTATAGGGATTATCCGTGCTTCCATTCTTAGCGATGGTGGCCGTGTAGGGGCTATTATTGTGGTCCTCCATCGTCTTGGCCGGGAAGATGATGTACGGCTGGTAAGCCTCGAGAGCGATATCCTTGTCGGCTTTTCCGTCGAGGGTTACGGTCTCGAACTGCAGCTCGGTGTCCGTGAGGTTATTGAGCTTGGCAAGGCGCACGGTGCCACCAAAGGCATCGCGAAGCTGCTTGACCGTAAGATCTACGGGCAGCACGAAGGAGTTCCAGCTGTTCTGCTTGAACGTCTTGGCAAGGCGGAGCACACGGTTCTTGTAGGTAATGCCATTCTTCAGATACTCCAAGTCGCCACGAAGTTCGTCGAGAACGAGGTCCTCATTCTTCGTGTTGCTTACGTAGATCAGACGGAAGTCGTCAAATACAGTCCAGTCGTTGAGGCTGGGAGTTTGGCTGCCATCGCCAATGTTGAGACCGAAGGCGATGCTGACACCCTCTGCACCAGCTTGGTCGATCATGGCCTGCGTCACCTGTACGATCACGATATTGGTATATTTGCTTGACTCGTAGAACTCTTTGCCCGCATAGTCCATGTTCAGCTCGTTCACGTGGAGGCGTGCCTGCTCGTCCGCCGGCATGTTGCTGGCCTGGTTCAGCATGGTCGTGCGCTTGGTGCCCTCGACCAAGCCGGAGCCATCATTTTTTCCAATACCAGCAAAGAGAAGGGCTTTCGGCGTGTTGGAGTAGCCCTTGCACTCGATGACGTAGGTGCCGGCCTTCGTTACCATCTGCTTTTGGAAGATGTAGCCGTTCACGCCGTGTACGTCCATGCAGAAGTATTTGGCCATGTGGCGCTTGTAGTCCTTGCCGTTAGCGAAGGTTTGGGGTTGGTCTCCATTGTACGGGAAGGTATAGTTGGATTTCGAGCTTTCTTTGCCCAACGCACCTTCGTACTTGTCATCGCTACTGCGCGTCAAGTCCATTACATTATTGGTGGGTACGAACTTGTCGTAGCATTGCTCCAGTCCGATTCTTGCGTAGCCACCTGCGGCGACATTCGTGCCGACCGCTTTCCAAGCATCGATGTCCATACGGCCACGATCGAATCCGGGGCAGGCCAACTTGAAGGTAAGGTCAAGCGGGTCGGTCAGGTTCTCGGACGCTTGATCCATCAATTCCTGAATCTCCTGCAAAGAAATGACACGCCACAGGGTGTGCTCGTCCCACAGTCCGTTCTTGGTAAGGTTGCTTTTTGAGTCCGCGCCACAATTCTTTTCTAATGTAACGTCTCCAATCGCCGAAAGATAGACCTGATCGGTAGCCGTAGTAGTTAAGCCTGTATAGGTGTAGAGCCTATAGGTGTTATGCTCTGTGTCGGTTGGATCCTTTTCGAGGAACCAGCCGTTGTATCCGGTATACCACTGGCCCACGCTACTTCCTCGGTCAAGAAATACGCCCTCGTCGGTGGCATTACTATTATTGACCCATTTCATCCAAGAACCCTCCGAAGTTTTTAGGTCTTGGGCAAAGTTGATGGCTTTTTTATTAAGAATACTGCCATCTTGAGCCCAAAAGGCGACTGGGGTGTCCTTTAGCGCAGCTTGCACACCCCAATAGCCTCCCATGCTGAGGAACTTGCCCGTTTTTACGTTGTAGAAGAAAAAGACCTTGCTCGGATCGTTCAGCGATCCGACCTCTTTGTCTGCAACTTTGGCCGCAGCAATCTGGGCATCAGTCTGACCCTTGAGGGTGCCCACTCCGACCATTCCGTCGTTTCGCGTCGCGTCGCCCTTCTGAGCAGAGGCTACAAGGGGGGCTGCTGCAAGGAGCGCCGTGGCGAAACTACTACTCAGGCTGCGCCACCATGGGCAGCGCTTGCCTTGTTGTGATGTAGTTGTTCTCATCGTTTTAATGTTCTCTCTTTGGTGTTATTTACTATGTTTATTGATCACTATTTTTTCTTAGTGTCTTCTTGCTCAGATGCGTGTCCCTTGTGGTCGCCTTCAGGTGTGGCAAAAGGTGCGCAAATCGAGGAGAATGATTGCTTCTCGGGTGCAAATTTACTAAACATTGTAAAAATGGGGGGGGGTCCGTTAAATAAACTTAACAGGGCGTTTTTTCTTGGTTTTCATCCCCTTTTGAAGGGCTTTTGCTTAGCATGACGGGATAGTTCGACCCCTTTTGGAGAGAGACGCGAGCCTTGTAGCGAAATCATTTTTTGAGTCGTCGGGTCTAACGTATTGGACTGGTGGATTTTGCCTAAACAATCAGTCTCTTTTTCCTTCTTTTTGCTTCCGTTTTTGGTGGTCTTGGCCAGGGACCTTGCCGAGGGTTGCTTACGTCCGTCTCTGTAGATAGCTTGCGACTACGTTTGGTCGTAGGTTACGACTGTGTTTGGTCGTAACTTACGCTTGCCTCAGCTCAAAGTTGCGTTGTTGCATTGTTACATTGTTACGTATTTGATTTTCAATCAGCCAAGGTTTGCGGAGGCACCCCTGTTGTGGAGGTCCGTTGTTACATGATAACGTTTAACGTTTAACGTTTTCGAAAATGGCTTTTAGTTTGAAGCATGAGAAAAACAGTTTCCTTAGTACAGGATAAATTATATATAATACGAATAATACTATATAAATATTATATTTATCATAATGTCTCAAGAAGAGGTTGTTTGTAATTTGTATTAATGGGTCTTTCTGCTTTGTCCTTTCCCTTCTTACAGCTTTGTCCTTCCCCTCTTTTTTCCCCGTCCTTTCTCTTCTTGCCGCTTCGTCCTTTCTCTTCTTGTCTTTCCATCCTTTCTCGTCCAGCCTTGCTTCTTCGCTTGCTTCCTTCGAAAACAAAAACGTTAAACGTTATAACGTTAAAGCGTTATCAGAAATCAAAAACGTAACAATGTAACAATGTAACAATCCTAATATTGGGCCAGATCTCTTCAAACACGACAATCATTCTTGTCTATATGGGATAATCAAAAAGGGTTCTTCTCGAAAATGGAGTGATTCGACGTGGACACATGGAAAACAACTTGAAC
>ENA-OPRX01000483-OPRX01000483.1-human-gut-metagenome-genome-assembly--contig:-NODE-483-length-26014-cov-48.455372_pt1 | contig 26014 bp, 29 predicted proteins | sample MGYA00241450_ERZ501892 | MGnify/ENA primary metagenome ERZ501892 (study PRJEB25962, sample SAMEA2042223) | human gut metagenome | biome: human gut; feature: human-associated habitat; material: faeces...
CGAGACTAAGCAACTTATTCGTGTAATTCGTGCAATTCGTGTTCCGAAAAAAAATGCGTAATTCGCGTGCAGAGAAATATCTATTGCTGTGAGGCATAGTGACTACTGTTGCTTGCAACGAAGAAATCTGTGTTAATCTGTGAAATCTGTGGGAGCTTAAAAAAATATTCAAGAAATCGCTTGGCGTTTTCGAAAGAAAGTCGTATATTTGCAGACGTAAAGATATAAGTTATCGTTATGAGTCGTGTTAAGTTAAACATAGATAAATCCATTCTTGCTTGGGCTATAGAACGCTCAGGTAAGGATTGCTGTGCGTATCTTGAGCAGCATCCTAAGGTAAAAGAGTGGATGGATGATTTGGATAGGCCGACTCTTAAGCAGTTAGAGCGGTTTGCCAAGGAGCTTTTTGTGCCAATGGGATATCTGTTCTTGCCAACTCCTCCTGTCGAGACGATGCCTATACCTTTGTTCCGCCGAATCAATGACAAGCTCGACATCAATGTCTATGATACGGTCAATGAGTTGCAGGAACGTCAGGAGTGGTTGAGTGGTTATCTTCATCAACGTGATTTTTCCAAAGTTCCTTTTGTGGGAATTCATCGTGTGGAAGATGGCATTGATAAGGTATGTTCTTCTATGCGCCGAATTCTAGGCTTGCCTGTCAACTGGATGATGGAATATAGCAAGGTAGATGATGCTTTGAGATTCCTGACAGAGACGATAGAAAACCTGGGTGTAGTCATAAGCTATAATAGCGTAGTCGGTTTTAATAATAAGCGACCTATAGCTGTAGAAGAGTGTCGTGGCTTCGCTTTGGTAGATGATTATGCTCCGTTTATCTTTGTCAATAGTAGGGATGCCAAGTATGCCCAGATGTTTACTTTGGTGCATGAATTTGCGCATATATTGACAGGATATAGTGCCGGATTAGGTAATAGCGATATTTCCAGCACGGATATTACGGAACAATTCTGCGATGCAGTGGCTGCTGCATACCTTGTGCCGGAAAACTTGCTGAAAGAAGTCTGGACAGAGGTGGGTGAAAACTATGAGATCTTGTCAAAGAAACTCAAGGTGAGTCGCTTTGTTATCGCTCGATGTGCAAAGGATTATGGCTTGATTACGAAAGAGCATTTCTTTGCTTTATATCAGAAATGGAAGGCAGAGCCTCTTGTCCACAAAGAAATAAAAGGTAGCGGCGGTGATTTCCGTCGTACAGCCATCAAGAGAGTGAGCCGTTTGTTCCTGATACATGTAAGCAATGCAGTAGAGAACAATGCGCTGCTCTATATGGATGCATTCCGTTTGACGGGACTAAAGGGTGATACTTTCCGTAAAGTTGTTGATAGCCCATTCTTCGTATAAGTTCAAAAAGTAGAAAGGAACAGTTATGAGGTATATAGTAGATTCCAATAGTTTTATCACTCCCCATCGAGGATATAGTCCTATAGATGTAGCCAGGAGCTTATGGTCGAAGATTTCGGCATTGGCTTCGGAGCATAAGATATATTCTCTCGATAAGGTTAAGGAAGAATTGTATCTACATGATGACGAGTTGAAGGAATGGATGAAGTCCAATATGCCATCAGATTATTTCTTGTCGTCCGACCATGCTGAAGTCATCACAAAATTGCAAGAAATTATTGCATGGGCTGATAGTCATACTTTCTACACTCCAAAGGCCAAACAGAAGTTTCTCAGAATGGATAAGGCTGATATTTATCTGGTAGCTTTTGCTGCAGTAGCCCCCGAAGAATGGACTATAGTATCCATGGAACGTCCTGCGCCAAGAAATGCTGGCGAGATAAAACTCCCTGATGCGTGTGCCAAGTTTGGTGTAAGATGCCTGATGCTGCAGGATATGTTCAGGGAGATGGGAGAGAGCTATTGATAATATGAGTGTGCAGATGAAAGTTCAAAAAACAAGCTATGATTTATGAAATTTGCCTCATTCCGTCATTGTTTATGCCCCAGGCGGTCCCATCCCGCACAACATGGCGAAGACCTTTGATGGTCCGCCAACCTTAGAGCGTAGCGGTTCCGAGCACCGAGTAGGGCGGTTACATCCTTCCTTTCTGAGAAGGGAAGGCTTGGTTAGGATGTGGAGCTCTCCTTGCAGGAGAGACGGAGAGGTAGAAAAATTCCTTCTTTAATGGGAAAAAGCGATGCCAGTGAGCGCAATGAAAGCTGTCTTTCAAATTGCCGAGTGCAGCTTATCTTCTGCAAAACGATACAAAAATAACATTTTTCAAAAAAACTGATAGGTGTAACTACTTGGAATATAGTAGAGACGCAGTCTTGGTGATATACCTTATTCGTGCAATTCGTGTTCAGTAAAATCAATGCGTAATTCGCGTGCAGAGAAATATCTATTGCTGCGAAGCTTAGTGAGAACCGTTGCTTGCAACGAGAGTATCTGTGCAAATCCGTGAATTGAAAATCGGCGGCCGAAGGGAGATTTGTCCACCGGACCCACTGACCAGTGGGAAGTAAAGCCAAATCTGTGGGAGATTAGAGCAAGAATCAAAAACTCCTCCAAAAATTTGGTGGTTTCACAGAAAACCCTTATATTTGCAGCCAATAATTTAGAATATTACGATTATGGCAACATTGGTACTCGATAATACATTATATCAAGGCTATGCAACGATAGCAGAGCAGAATAACATCAGTGTGACTGATGCTATGGCAGAAGCTTTACGATTATTGAAGCAACACTTGAAAAAGAAACCAAGTCTTTCGTTAAGACAACGACTTGAGAAGCGAATTCTTGAACTTCGAGATTTGCCGGCAAATTGGGATTATGCAGGTTCCCCTTCCATATCATCAGAAGCATGTGATTATTCTCAGAAGGTTGTTTCATCTTGTAGCGAATCGTTACTTCAGGGATTAGCAATATTCCCAAACACCAATGGTTACATATTAATGCAATGGAAGACCTCCAAAGGAGATGCCTGTTTATCCATTCTTAGTGATAGAATAGTGTATGATGTCAATTATGGAGAAATAGAGAAGGAAGGTATCCTTTCTCTTTCAGAACTCTCTAATTTTTTGGAAGTCTTAAAGAACATAGCCTAATGTCCCAAAAGCCATTATGTGGAATCTGTGATGACTTGACGATTCGTCCTTATACATTAAAGACGTTACGCTCTCTTTGTGACTTATTGCAGGCTAATGTGGTTTTAAAATAGGGGTTCTATGGAAAAGCGTATGCGTGATGACTGTCGCCGCAGAACAGGTAAGGAAAGCTTCTACACACATGTTTACATGTACATTGTAGATGACACCAAAGTAACCCTTTATGCCGATTGGGGTGATTACTTCCTCCACTTGGATTCAATAACCCAAATCGACCATTTCGATGGTATCATGAAGCGTCCTTGTCCTACATTCGTAGAAATTCTGACCAACAATGATTTCGAGAAGGCAGGCATTATGTCGATGAATGGTAAGGAGACGATGGGCATAGGTATGGATGTAAAGGTAGATTGGAATGGCAAAATAAAGCCAGCCGCTCTCCCTTATCACCCCTCAGTAGCCGATGGCATTATCAAGTTAACAGAGAAGAGCCTCAAGCTCTATACCGAGATCTCCAAGAATTGCCCCCTGAAGCTCTGGAAAGACCGTCTGGTGGCAGTATGGGGTGAAGAAACAAGATAGGCTGATAGCCTAAAAATGGTTAGTTAATAAAGATTTTCTCTTAAATCCTTGGTAGTTATGAAATAAAATCGTACTTTTGTCGCTATATTAGCAATAAAAAATGTATGATTATGGCAAACGACAATAATATACAGCCTGTGGCTGATGATTCACAGATAGTACTCTATCAACCAAACGAAAGTGTAAAACTTGAAGTGAAGTTAGATGCTACTCATGAAACGGTGTGGCTTACCCAACAGCAAATAGCAGATCTCTTCGGCACCAAGCGTCCTGCAATAACCAAGCATCTTGGCAATATATTTAAAAGTGGAGAATTGAATCAAAATTCAGTTAGTTCCATTTTGGAACATACTGCCTCTGATGGCAAAGTATACAAGACGCAGTTCTATAATTTGGATGCAATTATTTCTGTAGGATATCGTGTCAACAGTATCAATGCTACAGCCTTTCGAAAGTGGGCAACGGGTGTGCTAAAGGATTATCTTCTTAAAGGATATTCTGTCAATCAGCAACTATTGGCTATGCAGCGCCAATTAGATACACGGTTAGATGCACATTCACAACGGTATATCACCATTACAGCGTAAGGTTTTAACACATTAAGTATTTACCTTTGCATCCGAATTCTAAAATATCAGAATTATGGAAACAAAGGAATACTTCGAAAAGGTGATGCAGGACTTTAACCAGAACCGTAGAGGTCGAAACCTGCGTAAGTATTGTAGTGATGAAGGAATCGACTACAAGTGGTTGTCTGAGTACAAGAAACAGTACTCTTCCAGCAAGGGTAAGGTTGAGAAGGAAGAGGAACCTTCGTTGATACCTCTTCAGGTTATAGATGAACGCTTCTCCGAACAGCCTGTTGTACAGTCAAAGGCAAAGTGGTGCGTAAAGCAACTGGTGATAGCAAGTCCAACAGGAGATGAGTTGGAGATAAAATGTTCAAATTTAGCGGTTGTTGTAGAACTGCTCCGTAAAATGAGTATGTAGTATGCTCAACTTTACGTCCCGCACCAATTTCTATATCTGCAGCATCCCAACAGATATGAGAAAAGGAAGAGAAGGATTGGCAACGATAGTCCGTGAGTATTTTCATCGCGACCCTACGGCCTACGGAGAAGCCTTCATCTTCTATAACAAGAAATATGATACGGTGAAGATTCTTCACTATGACTTGAATGGCTATGTGATTTATCAGAAATGGTTTGATGATGGCAAGATGCTGAAACCAAAGTTTATGGAAATAAAGAGTTGTCATCTTATAACTCGTGAACAAGTGACTTTGCTTGTTTCAAATGCCGTTCAATCTAAAATGTATATTTATGATGATTGAAACAGAAGATCCTGACTTTGTTGCCTCTTGGCAGAAAGTTGAGGAGGCTCTAAAGTGTCTTGATGAAAATCAGGTGGAACGTTTGTTCTCTAAGAAACATGCGTCCTTGGCTGATTTTCACCAAGCTCTAACAAAAGAGTTGGAACTAAAGGCTGCTGCCTTGGAATCTGCTGTGGCTTCTTTGAAGGACGAGAGCAAGGCAATAATGCAGGAAACCTTAGAAATAAAGTCAGAAACAAAGAAACTTCGTGAGGAAAGAGAACGGATGAGTGAAGAATTGTTGCAGAAAAAACGTGAGCTAGACCAGTTAAAAACTCGCAGAAAATGAGTTGGTTAGCAGATGAAAAATAGTTCAAAAAAAAAACGTTCTTTAACTTGTAAAATGCTGATTTCTAAATATTTTTTTGTACCTTTGCACATATGAAACAGCAAGAGAATATGATATTAAACCAGCTCAATCAGTACAGAAATCTGTACCTTCAGGCGTGTAATGAAAATACTCGCTTGAAGCATGCTATGTCTAAGCATGAGGATGAGTTAGAGGCCAATCGCAAGACGATTGAGTCTATGGATAGTCGTATTCACGAGTTGGAGGAGAATCAAAAAGAATGGGATAAGGAAAAAGCACAACTCCAAAGTCAACGAGACTGCTATAAAAAGGAACGTGATGAAGAGTGTGAGTCCCATTCCCAGACTAAAAAAGAACTGGCAAAAGCCAAGGAGGAAATAACGAAACTCCAAGAGTCCAAGGAAGCCAAGGAACTTAGCGAGCAAGCCAATGTGGACTTGCACAGCGTGGTTCTGGTGCTCCAACGTCGTCTCTTCAAGACAAACAGTGATGCTAGTTCCTATATGAAAGGCGAGGTTGAGTTCGATGAACGTCGAATGAACGACATGGAATTCACTGATGTCGTTGACGAAGCCAACAAGTTGGCCTGTGGACTTAACGAGGAAGTTGACCAAACCCCAGTTGACACAGGTAAAGAGCCAAAGTTGCCAAAGTCCGACAAAAAGAAAGAAAAGAAAGACAAAGAGGACAAGCCTAAGCGTAGAAGAAACGTCTTCTCCATCAAGGTGCTTGACTCTATGGGTATTGATACGAGCAACTTGCCTGCCGGCTTCAAACTAATCCATCGCAAAGACAAGATTACTGGCGAGGACGTTTGGACGGTGAGAATGTACGATTGCTATGCTCCTTTGGCAGGTTGTATCGAGTATGAAATCGGCAGGTTCAATGTTCCCGGTCATGATCCGATGTGCAGTAAGCATCCAGACCATATTGTTGGTAAGAATCCATTGCTTCCGAGCTTTGCCCGATTCTACCTTGACATGAAGATACATTATAATGTAAGTGAGAATCGTATCTTGGAGATGCTGAGGGACATGGAGGCATTTATGCCGCAGTCCTCGCTCAATAAGTGGATGCACGAGATAATGAAGTGCTTGCGTGATCGATTGCAAGGTCTGATGCTGGAAGTGATAAAGTCATCGACATATACCAACAATGACGAAACTCGTATTTTGGTTCGCAACTTGTTGGAAGACAAGCCAGACAAGTACAAGGTGGAGTATATCCATGCCGCCCTCTCCTTGGAGAAGAAGCTGGTCGTCATGCTCTACGGTGAAGGCAGTCGTAGCCATACAATCCCTGAGGAACAAATCTTCGAGCACTCGAACATCAAGTATTTTACGGCAGACAGAGCCAAACTTTATGATACTGTAGTCAAGAGCATCGAGGAAAAGTATGGTGTGAAGATTACTCGCACGGCTTGCTGGTTTCATGCCCGTCATTACTTCGTGGATGCCTTCATAGCAGACCATCGAGTGAGACCAATCATCAAGCTTATGAACTACCTCTTCTATATAGAGCGAGTTGCAAATGAAAAAGGCAAGACAGGTGAGGCTCGACTAAAGTTCCGCTTGAAGTACAGTCGCTTCATCGTTCAGTCCATCATGAAGGCATTGCAGAGAATGAAGGACGAGAAGGATGTGAAGAAGTATGGCAAGATGGTGATGCGAGCTGTCAACTATGTGCTTGATGATAAAGAGGCATTTCAAGTCTTCCTCACTAATGGTGATGTAGAAATCCACAACATAGCCATTGAGAGATGCTTCCGTCATATCGCCATGGGGCGTCGCAACTGGGGCAAGGCTGGTAGCCATGAGGCTGCGGAGAACTTAGCTTTTATGTATTCTTTATATGAAAGCTGCAAAATGAATAATTTAAATTTTGGAAGATACATTGAAGACATCCTTACCCGCATGAAAGATGGGGATAAGGACTATAAGTCTATGCTTCCATGTTACTATGTTGAGAAATCCGATGAGGTGAAGGAGTGCGCTTAGGCAATCCTTCACCCTAAAAACGATAATAAAATAACTTTTTTCAAAAACAGAAACGTGTAACTACTTGTAAAATAGTGGGGACGCTGTAATGGTGATATACCATAATTTTGAATGCATTTTGAAGAATTGCTAATATATTATCATTATGAATACAGATTGGATTGATATATTGATACCTCTCCTTGCTGCTTTGATGGGAGGTTTTGTTGGCGCGTGGTTTCAAAATTTGTTCTTGCAGCATAAGACTAATAATGTGCGCAAAATAGCTATCAGGGGATTGCAGGTATTTAAGAAGTATGCCAAGGATGGACAGGCTTATGATGCTACAGCCTCAGACTTTAATAATGAGTTAAATGTCGTGGAAAAGCGTGCTGTATTAATGATATATATTATGGTCTGATGATAAAGACTCTTTTAATAAAAGATAGCTTAAAAATCAAAAAGTCAAATTTCTTAAAACACAATGAATCCCCAGTAAACACTGAGGGATAGAGTTGTCTTGTCATAGGGGTTGGATGCTTAAGTTTTTTGAGTACTTTTGACGTGGAGTACTTCTATATAAAAGTAGTGAGTGTAGTAGTGACGATACTTTCTGTTGTATAAGAACCGTTATTAGTGTTGTATAGAATTTAACAGAATATTAAATTATGAATAGAGGATCAGAATGGAGAGTTTGGGATTTACATTTTCATACCCCATCCTCTTATGATTATAAAGATAAGTCTGTAACCAATGAGCAATTGGTTGAAGGATTAGTTAGCCATGGAGTATCAGTTGTGGCTATAACGGATCACTATATTATTGATGTTAATCGCATTAAGGAATTGCAGATAATAGGTCGTGAAAAAGGCTTAACTGTTTTTCCTGGAATAGAGTTTTGTTCGGAGTTAGGTGGTAAGCAAGCTGTGCATTTCATAGCAATATTCTCACCAAAAGCTGATTTAGAATCTATATGGACGAAGATACAAGGACAATGTAATTTGACATCTGCTGATATAGAGCAAAAAGGAGGATATGAAAGTATTTGTTGTGATTTTATTCCGACTTGTGATTTGATATTAAATTTAGGTGGTATTGTAACCGTACATGGGGGGTCAAAAAACAATTCATTAGAAGAGATAAAAAACAACTTGCTTCAGAAACAAGAGTTAAAGCGCAGGTTATTGTCTACTTACCATCCAATATTGGATTGTGGCAAACCTGTAGATGCAGACAATTACCACAAAATCGTATTCCCTAGTATTGGATTTACTTTACCAGTAATTATCAGTTCTGATAACCATGATATTAAAGATTATCATGTAACATGTAAGACATGGATTAAGGCTGATTGTACTTTCTCAGGTCTTAAGCAAGTTTTATACGAGCCAAATCAACGGGTATTGTTGTCGGAGGGGTATCCTGAAATCAAGAACTCGTATTCTGTAATTGATAAAATTGAACTACAGCAAGATGGCGTTTGGAATCAATGCATTTATCTCAATTCGGGGTTAAATACAATTATTGGTGGTCGTTCTACAGGAAAGTCAAATCTTTTGTCATGTATTGCAGCTAATCTAAATCATGTTGAAAAGACGGCTTATAATAATTACGTTAATTCTGTAAAAGATTCCGTGAAAGTAGTGTGGATGGATAATGAGGTAAACAAGGAGCGTAAGATAGATTATCTGCCACAGAATTTTATATATTCACTCGTAGATGACAAGAAGGAGTTGAATAACTTACTTTATGGAATAATGTTGAGCAACCAAACTTTAGCTAGTAATTATGTTATGTATCAAGCTAAATGTAATGATTTGAAATTAAGAATTTCAAATTTACTTAATCGCCTTTTGGAGCAAAAGAGATTGTTGATAGCGAAAAAGCAAGAGATACATTCTATAGGTGATTCGAAAGGTATAGTAAATGAAATCAGAAGTCTAACACTTCAGAAAGAAAATATAGAAAAGCAGTGTGCCTTGGATCCAGTATTCTTAAAATCTTATGAGGAGGATAATAAGAAAGTACATGATTATACAAGGTGTATTGATGAGCTTACCGTGGAAATTGAAAGTTTAAAAAGATTATCTGTATCTGTTTTTCTTGTAGAAAATCAGTCTGTGTCTTATGATGGCATACGTGAGCAAACGAAATCAGAAATTAAAGCTGTAGTTTCAGACTTGTTGAATCGTTCTAATCTTGATATTCATAATAAGCTAGTATCTTTAAGTGCAAATATTGTTGAACAAAGAAATACATTTGTACAATTAAGAGATTGTATTACATCATCAGATTCTTATAAAAATGGCAAGTCATTATATGAGGCAAATGTAGTTTTAGCTAGTTTAAGAAAACGACTAAATGAGCAAGAACAACTCTTGACAAAAGTAAAAGGCAAGAATGAAGAATATAAGGCTATGTTGGTAGACTTCAAAGAAATACTTAGTCAATTACTTGATTCATACTCATCCTATCTAGCTCTGACTAACGAAATAACTGTAATGATGCATATAGAACATGATGATGTCAAGCTTAGTTCATCTGTAATAGTTGTTGATAAATTAAATGCAGTTTTGTCAGATAGCTTAAATTTGAAATATAAAGAGATGATAGAACTAAAAGACCAACTATTGAATATTTATCAATTAATGTCAGAGGAACAGCTTAAATCCGCATTAGAACCTATTGTTTATAGCGCAATGAGAGGAGATTTAAAATTTAAGGGAAGTGTTGATGATTCTAGTTTCTTAACAGTTTTGCTTACCAATAATTTCTTTCAATCAGTTATAAATGTAGAATATGATGGTGACTCTTTGCAGATGATGTCACCTGGTAAGCGTACATTTGTTATATTGAAATTGCTTTTGGATTTTAGCAGAAATGAGAATCCTATATTAATAGATCAGCCAGAGGATAATCTTGACAATAGAGCTATCTACAAAGAATTGGTTATGTATATACGAAAAAAGAAGTTGGAAAGACAAATTATAATTGTTACTCATAACCCCAATATTGTGGTTGGAGCTGATGCCGAGAATGTCATAGTTGCTAATCAAAATGGCGTGAGGACACCAAATGTCAGTGGTATAAAATTTCAATATAAGAATGGTAGTCTTGAAGATTCTTTTAGGGATTCTGACGGGAACAAGCCTTTATTAGATTCAATGGGCATTCGAGAGCATGTGTGTGAAATTTTGGAAGGTGGTGAGGAGGCTTTCCGAAAGAGGGAGAGTAAGTATGGATTTGCAAGAATATAAATATGTATCAAACTTCAAAGAGATGGTTACACCTATTTTTTGACCTCGAGGTATACTTTTACCAAGACAACGAGTCTGTGATTAGCTATGGCGCAATGCGTGGGCTATATTAATAAATGCAGAGTTGTTTTTCTACGTAAGAGTTTATACGCTATGCGGTCCCATCCCGCACAACCATGGCGAAGACCTTTGATGGTCCGCCAACCTTAGAACGTAGCGGTTCCGAGCACCGAGCAGGGCGGTTTCCCTCTTCTTCCCTGAGGGGAGAAGACCGAGATGAGAGGTGGAGCCTTCCTTAACGGTAAGGAAGGTTTCTGTCCCCTGTAAGGGGAACCGAAAGAGTCGTAAAGACTTTTAAGCCCATCAAGAATATCAAAAGAAATTAGTCATGACTATTAGGTTTTACCCTAAACATAGCCACAGTGTTTGAAAATTCTGCAACAATATCTAAAACATTCGGATTATCTTTTCGAATAATTAAAGCTGCAAAATTTTCAATTTCCTCCATATCTTCGATACTGACAGGCATCAAAATAAACTTATCTTTCATTTGATAAGAGGAAAACCAATATTCAAACAGACGGCTTCGCATATGCTGCTTACCATCCCCACTCTCACAAATATACAAGAGAGCTGCTTCGTTCATATTAAAGAAGTTCTCTATGATAAGCATCACCGTATCACGCATTTTCAAGTCTCGTGGAGAAGGTGTTTTATTTACATTGATGATAGAAAAGACATATGATTCTGCATTTTCAATGATGTCATCATCATCAAAGCCAATAGCAAGTACCACACCAAAATCACTTTTAAAGCGATAAGTTCGAGACGTTTCATGCCAATAAACCTCATAAGGAGCAGAAGCATTAATTATATCCAAAGGAAGTGGTTTCATTACCAAACATTTATATATTTAGGATATACCCCCGTTCGTTCCTTATATTCCTCACAAAGGCTCTTAGTAATTTCAGCTACACGAGCCTTTTTACGCTCTTTTGCCGCCATAAATCTTTTCATAGCAGCTTCACGTTTTTCCCAAAATTCTTTATCTAATGTATCCATAATAGTTCTCCTTTTAAATTCTTTAATTGCAATCTGCCGCAAAAATACGCTTTTTCCTCGAAACCACCAAGAAAATCAAAAGAAATCTGCAACTCATCAGCGAATTACTACAAAACCAGCACTTCAATAATCCTATCCATCTTTAGCAAGGCGGTCCCATCCCGCACAACCATGGCGAGGGCTTTGATGCAGCATCAGGTCTCCCCCCGCAACAGCCTGGCGGTCCCATCCCGCACAATCTGGCGAAGACCTTTGATGGTCCGCCAACCTTAGAGCGTAGCGGTTCCGAGCACCGAGTAGGGCGGTTTTCTCCCTCGCTCCTGAGGAGAGAGGGTCGGGGTGAGAGGTGGAGCCCTCTTTAAGGGTAAAGAGGGACGGGGTGATTTTCGAAAAAATCCTTTTATCTAAAGATTTTGCAAATGAGCGCAATGAAAGTTTGCTTTCAAATTGCCGAGTGCAGCTAATCTTATTTAAAGAGGAACGTGGCGATTCAAAAGTGCATACGTACCAATCACCCCATAACATACTAACGGTATGAGAAAGGCAATCGCCATACTCCCCGTAGTATCCGCAATATACCCCATGATTACAGGAGCAACCGCACCACCCACTATCGTCATGATAAGCAATGAAGAAGCAAGCTTGGTCTTTGTACCCGCATCCCTCAATGCCAGCGAGAAGATAGTCGGAAACATGATGCTCTCTCCCAGATACAGGGCGAAGAACGCAATGAGAGATAAGGTTCCGCTACATACCACCACAATCAATGTGGCTACAAAGGTGAGGATGGCACAGACCAGCAGCACCAGCCTTGGCTGGATATAATTCATGATGACACCACCAGCCAACCTGCCGATAAAGAACAGACCCATTCCGCCAAAGGCGAGATACAGACTGGCAGTCTGCTTCTCTATATGAATGCTCTCCTCAGCATAGTTGATGAAGAAACTGTTCACACCCGTCTGGGCAGCCACATAAAGAAACAAGGCCAGCATACCGAAACCGAATGCCATCACTCGCATCGGCTTCTCCTCCACCTTCTCGTTCGTATCCGCCTCATGCGCTCTCCTTGGGTCCGGCAACTTGATCCTTGACAGCACCAGCGCCACAGCAAGCACGAAGATACCCACCAGAGCATACGGGATGGCAATGTTGACACCCGAGAACAGGAGCTGTCCGCCAACCAGCGGTCCTACAATCCATCCGATACCATTAAGCGACTGCGACAGGTTGATTCTGCTCTCCGCCTTGTCAGGATGTCCCAGTACCGTAGTATAAGGATTCGCACTCGTTTCCAGACAGGTCAGTCCGCATCCTATCACAAACAGTGACAAAACGAAGAAGTAGAAACTGTTGATCCTGCTTCCCGGTATGAATATCAGGGCACCGATACCGAAGAGAACCAGTCCTGTTATCACACCCCTCCTGTAGCCCCACTTCCGGATAATCCATCCGGCAGGCAGTGCCATCAGAAAGTAGGCCCCATAGACAGCAGTCTGCGTCAGGGCCGACATCGCCTTGCTGATATGGAACGACTCCTGGAAATGCGGATTCAGCACCTCCAGGATGCCATGGGCAGATCCCCACATGAAGAAGAGGCTGCTGATGATGAGAAAGGGCACCAGATAGTTATGCCCTTCGTATCTGAAGATGGATGGCTTCGTCATGATTCTCTGCAAATTTAAGACTGTCCTTTACTACCAGTGCCAGATAACCGCCGCCGCCGCCGCCGGCTCCCGGCATCTTCCATGCCAGAACCTCCTCCATGCTGCTGTAGCGGTCAATCATCGGCTGCACACTCGCCTCCAGTTCTATCACACCATTGATAGACGGATTCACCATACCCGGGAACATCGCAATCTGGGCCTCAAAAGATGCCCTGTATGCTGCAGCAAAGGCATCAAGGTCGTGCGCCAGAATCGCCTTCCAGCAGACATCAGCTGCATCAGCCAGTGCCTTCACCTTCTCAGGCGTGATATCCTTACCTTCCACCACACTGCATCCCGGTCGTCTCGGTTCCATCGGAATCATCACCAGATGGTCTTCCAGGAAACGGAGAGTCATCTCATCCTGCGTACTCTCAATCTTCTCCGGCCAGAAGTTGTTGTCATAATAATGACGCACCAGACCGGGAACACAGATACCGATAGAATCCTGGGCACCAGAGATGATACCATCATGACGCTCCGGATTGTTCTCGAAGCAGACCAGAATGTAGCAGGTCATAGCAACCGCTTACAAAAACTTTTTTCTTCATTATGATTATCATTGATAATCGAAGTGCAGATAGTCATCCTCATCTAGCTGATTACCTATCTGCATCTCGATAAACATAAACAGAGTTATTTCAATTAATTATTTGATTAATTTATTTTTTATATTTTAGCCTCCAGAAGAAGTGCCATATCCTAAACAAAGGCTCGCATAGAGCCTCAGCAGGAAAATACCTCACGAGTCTTATATCCCGATACACCCTTTGGAGATTATGCCCGAGCTTTGATCTTCCAAACCGATTCCGGGCATCATGCTTTCCGAAGTTCCCGGCTTCCAGCACCTCATTCAACACAAATTTACCATACTTCTCATTCGGAGGAACAATAAGGCGAGAGGCAGGCATGCCGAACACCTCCTGCATGATATACATGATACCCCCGGCAAACTTCCACATTCCCAACTCCTTCAATTCCTTCTGCACCACATCTAAAGCAGTAGAGGCAGAAGAAGTAACAGCAGTAGTAGAACCAGCTGAATTATCTCCCTCTATAGAAAGGCGGTCCCATCCCGCACTATCTGGCGAAGACCGCTTTGGTCCGCCAACCTTAGAACGTAGCGGTTCCGAGCACCGAGAAGGTGCGGTTACATCCCCGCTTCTGAGGTTTCTGTCCCCCGGAAACGGGGGAACCGAAGGGGGTGTAAAGACCATTGAAGAGGGGCTTGGGGAGAAAGTGGAGCTCCCTTTGGTAAGGGAGGACGGGTGGGTTTTCGAAAAATTTTGATAGACTTTATAAAAGTCGCAAATCACATAGTAGTAATCAAGAAGCTGTCTTAACCCAATCCCCTCATTCATCAGATGCGAGAAGATATGAGTCAACTGGAAGATGAGATTGAATTCCGCTGTCGGAATCGCAATCTTCCCTTGCTCCCCCAACATTACCCGATGCGAGAACTGCTCCTCCTTCACCCTCTCATAATATTTCTGAAGCTTTCTGTTATGCCAGAAGCACAGCAGGAAGCTAGGCCGATAATGCACTTCCACCTCCACACCCTTATACGATGGGAACTCGATGTGGTGATAGCACGCCTTTTCATGAGGCGAGATAGAGCGGACAAAGGAGATGACTCGTTTGTCTTCCCCTTCCACCCAGATATCAATATCACCAGGAGTCCGGGAATAAGGATTCGGATACATCAATGCATTCCCCTGCCCTTTCAGGATGCAGGTTCTGAATCCCTTTTTCCTGAACCACTCAGAAACCTGGATGGCAGCATCATTCAGCCGAACATTCGCCTTCTCCAACATCTGGCTTTCCGCCATCCATTGGAGCAGCAACTCCTTCTTCATCCCTACATGTTCCGCAGGCAACTTCTTGATACCATCAAAGAGAACACCCACCAGGCATTGCTTCTTGGCGATAGCATATAGCTCCTTCCAATCCGCCTCCTTCAAGGAAGAAGGAATCTCCTTGGCAGAACCAATGCAGAATCGCAAGAAATCAAAGAAAATCTTTTGTTGTTTCAACATAAAGTTGTATTTTTGCACGCATAAAACAAACCATGCGCATCATATTTCCTACATAGCAGCTATCATCCTCCTTCCGATACACATCATAAAACTCCTTGTCCTTCTGAAGCTTAATCAGATGGTCAAGATTAGGAGTCACAAGAACACCCTCCTTCAGATTTTCCAAGAGTTCCTGACGAGTTATGTTCTGAATATCTATATTTAATACTTTAACTGTTTCCATGTATATCTATTTTTAGAGTTTCACAAAGCTATCTAATTCTTCCTCCTTGATTCCGATAGTCCATTCTGCAAGCAGATGATTTTCAAAATATTCACTCTGAATATCCATTTGTTCAATGGGAGTATCTTTATCAAAAATCCAAATATTACACTGACGATTTCCATCAGCATACTTCTTTCTGAAGTTTTTCAAGAAAGAAACAAGCCATTCTTTGGTTGTTGGAGAAACCGTCAATTTTACAAAAAAATTATCTGTTACGCCACATTCTGTTTTTATGGGAGATAAATAGGAGGCAACATCTAAGTCTGACGAAATTTCAAACATCTCATCAAGAACATATTCATACCCATAATTATCTTTTTTACGCTGTAACTGATAAAAAGATACATTCTTGTCTTTGAGAGCATCTTTTATTTTCTTTTTGTTATCATCAGACATTTCCGAGCCAAAGATTATACCATGTAAGGCAGAAGGTACCAAACTTTGCATTCCAAACTTGTCTGTAACAATCCTAACTTCCTCCTCAGCAGACCATCCTGCTTCTTTTGTACCAAACAATTTTTGCGGGAGTCTACCATTAGAAATATCGCGCAAATCTGCTTTTGGTGCTTTTTTTGAATATTTCACTTCAAGCATGATTCTATCGTTCTGATAAATACTATCTGGGGCTTTCAATAAAGCATCCTTATTATATATGATACAATACCCTTGCCTCATAGAAGCGTATAAAGCCCACATCATCCCCACGCAAGGATTTTTACTTAAAGAGAATATACCAACTTTCTCTCGGCAAGAGACATAATTATCAAAAGCTATCTTTACATTTTCTATAGGTGTTCCACTTTTTGGAAATATTTTTAGTAAAGCCTGCAAAGAATCTACAAAAACCTGTCCATCTAAGAAACATTCTTGGTCATCGTTTAGATTTTTGATATTTGCTGCATAAAAAGAATCTCCAGCTAGCATCAACAAATCTCTATCAATATTTTCTATAGATCTATATTTAAATAAGTATTCCTTTTTCATATTCGCATAATAAGATAAATATCAGGACTGAGTATTTACAATACATTTCCCAAATTCATTAATCCTCTGCTTCTCCTTCAAGGAGCAGACAAGCAGCTGTCCATTCTTCTCAGCTACAATATAGCCAACCAAACCTTGAATCACCACCTTGCTTTTATCGGCTGCATGAACCACACAGTTCTTGCACTCATACAATCGGATATCCTTGCCTACCTTGGCATTGCCATTCTCGTCTTGTGGAAGCAGGGTACGGAGACTGCCCCAGCTGCCTAAGTTGCTCCAGCCGAACTCGGCTGGCTGTGTAAAGATATCCTTCGACTTCTCCATCACAGCATAGTCTATGCTTATCTTCTCGCAGGTTGGAAAGAGTTTGCCGACCACTTCTTTCTCCTGTTAGGTATAGAAAGAAGGTGCCATCACATCAATGAACAGCTTTGGGTAATCGGGGGTTGACATTGACCAGAAGCGGCTGCCTACGCCGTCGGCCATGATTATGATTTGTATATTATTATAATACATAATTTCAAAAATTTAGAAAATCTGTTATTGTTCAGTACCATCTACAAAGGATTTGCTATTGTTCTTTGCATAACTCAATATTATACTGAATTTCTTTTAGATGTATTTACATCACCTTAAAATCTCTTGCATGAGTTGAATCGAACAACGCAATTCATCTTCAGTATATGTATGACCATTGTCAAAATGATCGATGGCATTTCTTATATAAGAACAAATTGTATTATATTGAACACGACCATAGCTCGAATTTTTCTGATGCAGATTTGTAATAAAAGCTTGATGATGATATATATAATCATCACATGCCTTAACCTTTGACAGATTATGTCTGTTCTGAATTTGACAGTATAACTGATTGTGATATTCTGCAGAAACAATATCAAAGACTAGATAATTAACCTCAGCAAATGTGACATCAGACAAATATGTAGGATGCTCTATTCTCTGAGCTTCTACTCTACCATTATGATTAATCAGGCGAACTACTAAAGATGTTTCATCCATCAAAGCTTTTTTGAGAAAAGCACTTGAATGAGAAGCCATAAAGATTTGGTTCTGCTGAATACCACTAGTATCAGTAAATAGCTGCTTAAAATATGAGTGAACCTTTTCTTGCCACTTAGGATGCAAACTCATCTCTGGTTCATCAATAAACAGTAAATTATCTTTTTGCTCAGTCATTATTTCTAACATCGGTACTGTTCTTTCTATAATTTGCTTTTCACCAGAGCTTAAGCTCTGCATATCTATTTGATTCCCGTATTTTGTGAAGCCAATAACCTTTTTATGTCGGTCAGTGAATCCCATTCCAAAATACTCCATGTCTTCAAAGAAAGCATTAAAAGAATCAGCAAAAGTCTTCATTTTAGATCTTTGAAAGAATTCTGACCACCTCAAAGGGGCATCGTCATGTTTTATATTGTAATAAGCATAATTGATACTATCTTCATTCTGTAAATTTACCAAACGATCTATCACAGATAAAAAACCATCGTCCTTTTTGTCAAAATGATCATTATTAGAATAAGACATCATAATTTCTTCAGAACGAGGTCTTAATTCTACCGGATAATCATCTTCCAGTGGGCTTATCATATGAATATGATTCATTTCGACATCATATAGCTGAAATCTGTGATTGTGAACAGCATCATCTTGTAATCGTTCAAACCGACAAACTCTGCCACTCAATTCATACTCTATATATCGGTATATATATGTACGAGTTGGAGAACTAATAATCTCTTTGATAAACCTCAAAAGATTTGTTTTTCCAACACCGTTATCACCAACAAAGACTATGTTTTGATAAGGAAGTCCTGTTTGTGAATTTAAGAAATCTAATTCTAAATCTCCAAACTGAACTTCGTTTAAAAACTTTACCTTGCGTATCTTGAGTCCCATATTAGTTTATTGTATATCACCCATACAGCGTCACCACTATTTTATTACAAGTAGTTACACTTATCTTTTTTTAAAAAAAGTTATTCTTGTATCGTTTATAGGGTGAAGGATTGCTAAGCACACTCCTTCACCTCATCTGTTTTTTCAACATAGTAACATGGAAGCATAGACTAATACTTAATGTGTTAAAACCTTACGCTGTAAAGGTGATATACACAATTATTACGAATAGAAAATATCAAGTGAAACCTCATTACCTGTCAACTTTGTTAATTGTCGACAAGCGATATATGTACCTACAGGCTTTAAGCGCAAGGAGGTAATATCATCTCGCTTTAAAAAATCAAGAGCTTCTCTCCAATGTGGATTTCTGTTAATAAAATATTGCTCCACTTCTTCTTTGGTATAGGGCTGTGTTTCATTGATATAATCATGAAAAGCCTCTATAACATCTGTATAACCATGCTTTGACAGTCCTGTACACACACTTGAAAGAGTTGTATAGTTTATCTTAATACCAGGATATTCATGTAAGCCAAAGGCAGCTATGATAAGTAGACCTTTGTTAACGTCTGCTCCAGGAATCAATTGAAAGCCATTGTCCATGTGAGTCAATTTGAATTTTAATAACAATTTATCCACAAAATCTTTAGATGGGCTGTGCCTAAACAACAAATCACAAGTTTTAAGTTGATTTTCAATAAAAGATGTAGAATTATGAAAACCTCCCATACTATAAGAGCAATTTGCCTGATTAAGAAAATCAACATCAAGCCTAGTTGTTGCAGATATTTTTTCGATTATCGGATTGACACTATCAATCCATTTTTCATAATCAGAAACAGTACCTTGCTTCATCAAATCTGCAAATGCCATGAATGTCAATAGCCGAAGACATTCGATAGAAAGTGAAGGAAGTATCTCTATTGCTTCATCTATCAAATGCTGTTTTGTCGTTTTCTCCTCAACAGACACTCTCTCTATTAACAAATCAACAAGATTATCTTTATCCTCAATTTCACCACTTTGGACATAACCTAATGCGGCTTTTCTTGCAGCTACTTGAACAGATGGTTGATTAAACCTTTTAAATGTATCCTCACCCTTGCCCTTTAGTTCATCTACAAGTTTTTGCTTAAAATCATTCAAACGTTGCTGAGCTGTAAATTCTGCCTGCTGCTGATAAATGGTCATTTTGTCTGCCACGACACAACTTACAATATCAAGAACATCTTTTACACTAACACCTTTATTTATAATGTTACCATTAGCTTGATTTATTGTAGAGTTGCTAATATCACTAATATTTTGTTCATTCTTGTCTAACATCTTGTGAATTGATTGTTATATTACCATTAGCTTGATTTATTGTAGTCCCCTGAACATTTGATATGTTCTGCGAATGAGTGCTATCTTTCTTCTTTTTTTTGAAGATGAAACTCAAAACAAATGTGAGAAGTGAACAAGATGCTACAACCCATGTGCAAATTGCAACATGATTTTCTAGCCACGAATAAAATGTATCCATATATATATACTCAATTAAAATTATTTGTTTACTAGCAAGCCATCATATCATGATAACCATTACTTTCAAACCATGTGGTTATGGAAGCATAAAGTTGCGTCTTCCGAAACTGCTCCCCACTATACACAAGTCTAAGCGAAGACTCTATCTTATCATCCGAAACATGAGACTTGGCATAAGAATATGGATGACTCTGTAGCAAAAGACTGAGCATTTCACACAAATCATGTCCTCTAAGCAATTGATAAGTATCTATCTGCCCTGAATGAGAATTTTCAAAATCGGCAAGCATTCTCGATGTTGGTATGAAAGTAGCATCAGGATTCAATCTTGTAATAAACGCCAGACAGCAATCATAGCTCAAAGTAGAATCTACTTTCAACATAGTGGAGAGTTTAAGCGTGCCAAAACTCAATTTAATTCGAGACTGATCATTGTACCATCTGAAATACGATAAAGAACGTATTTTCTCAATAGCCTCTTGCAAAAAATCTTGCACATTCAACTCGATTCGTTCTTTCTTCATGTCTTCATACCGAAGAAACTCTTTCATGATGTTCTCTAAACCCTCTTCTGATATCATCATAGTTTCCAAGTCATGCTTGTCGGTCATGAATAAGTTCGGATAAGGATAGCTCACATGATTTAATACATCGTAGTCAGCATCCTTTATACCGATAAAGTTACTCTCCAAATGGATCTTATTCAGTCCATCCACTAATTCTACTAGCTTGGCACAGCCATTGGTCGGACATACTATTACTTTTTCCTTTAAGAAAAACTTTTCATAGACCTTGACATCATCTATCCCCTCGACAAGTACAGTGAACTTGCCGATGGTGCGATATCCAGAAATCCACATTTTCACCTCATTAATCTTATCCCTGCCGTCTAAAGAATCTAATACACTATTCGCCATGATTATTCATTTCTAAGTCGAAACAGCTGTCTTCTGCTCCTCGTACAATTTGTGGAGAATGGGTAGCTATCAATATCTGTACATTCTTCTTGCAAGATGCAATCTTCTGTACATCCTTGATAAACTCTTTCAACCATACCACATGCATGGATATCTCTGGTTCATCTATCAACAGTATGTCACCATCGTGCACCTCGAATATCATGCGATATAAGAGAATTATCATATTTTGCTCACCGCTTGACAACAAAGAAGGATTAATACTGATACCTTGTTCATTGAATGCCTTCAAGCCATAAGTAGGAGAGAAACTAATTGACTTGTGTAAGAAATGCTTTTCCCTAAGAATGGAAGCGAATAAATTCAAATCATTCAATAGTCCGATATACTTATCTAGCATATCACGCAAATCCAACAGATAGGCTGAAAGTAAACGAGCATTTTTTTCATTATAAGGTCGAATCTTCTCATATGTAATGCCAAACTGCCCAAGAGCATTAATCTTTGTTTGGACATCAATAGCTATTGCTGAATATTCATCCTTGCTGAGAACTTGAGTATCAGCATCTAACAAGCGATCCATCAAATGGTTTTTACTCTCCTGCACATTTGACAGGAACTCTATGCGTTTCTGCTCAAGCATATCTCCCAAGCTCTCAGCCACGACATCTACAGTGTCTATTTCTTTCATTTCGCTAGATGGAAAAGGATAACTATCATCATCTTCAGAAACAAGGTGAATCTGCTTAACACGCTGTGCAGGAATCATAAAAGCTCTGATTGATGACTGAATCATCTCGAATGAAATCGCATTCTGTCTCTTACATAGATATGCCACGATTTCCTTCATCTTCGATTGCATCAAGTCAGGCCAGTTGCTATCTTCAGGCATATAATCGGCCTTGTAAATAACGGTAAAGGCTTTGTAGAAATTATGCCGACCAACGGTTACTGAGCTCAGAAGCTTCTTGTCCCGATACCATGCATAGGTCAAAAGTTTCTCTGGATTGATGTTTTCATCTTGAAGTTCTTTATTGCCAAACATTGCCTGTTCGGAACTATTTGAAAGCATTTTCAAAAGCAAACCATCTTCGAAAGATACTTTTATCTCCTCAAAATCCAGTTTATAAAAGAACCATAGGTTTGACTCAGCGATATTTTTTACAATATTCAATATCGTAGTCTTTCCCATACCGTTATAACCTGTCAATACCAATAAATTTTGGCTTAGCAGATTGGCTATCTTGTAGGTGTAAACACCATATAAGCCCTTGATGTAAATTTCAGAAATTCTCATGATAGTACGTTATAAAGTGAGTCCAAAACAGACTTCAAGTCTTCGTTGACTACAAAATGACCTACCTTCTTGATATTTGAGTCATCTTTTGCACAGACGGCCGAATCGTAATGAGGGTAATCATCACTCTTGCTACGGTTGTTTTCCCAATGCATCGGACGCAGATTATAGATATTACTATCACCGCCCTTCACCTGAGGATATACATGGTCTATCTCCCAGCCAAACGGACTCTGTTTCCCATATTCATTTTTGACAATCCAAGCACCGCAACAATCCTTTCGGAACAACGCTTCATCATATCCTTTTACAATGATGCCCTTGCTCCAAACCTTGTCGATTATACTTTTGTCGAAATTTCCACTCATACTATTAATTGTAATATTCGAATATTTAATGCAAAGGTATATTTTTTATCGAGAATAAACAAATTTTTTGTGATTTATTTACCTAAATCATAAGATAAACTCCCTTTATGTTGCATTTTCACCTTTCTACCACCCCGATTTGCTCCAAGATTCACTTTATCATTGAAGAGCTCCCACAGATCTCACGGATTCTTTTTCGTTGCAGCAACGGGGATTCTCATTTGGTCTCAATGGAAAAACTACGAAGGAGTCGAAGATTCGTGAGATCCGTGAGATCCGTGTTGAAAAATTCAACATTCCTCACTCTGCTCTTAAGGATTCAATCACAAACCTTTCGAAGCTCGCCTTATAGCCACCGTCCATCGGGCAGGGATCGTCGGGATAGGACTTGTGATACTCCTCTTCCATGTTGTCAAGATAGTCCATTATCTGCATCACCTGGTCTTTGGTACAGTGTAGCTTCTTCAGCGAAGAACGAAGCAGGCAGTAGGACTGGGTATGACTGGCATAACCCTCTTAGACATGCTTGACAGAATTTTCATTCATTTGGCCAGCCACCTTTAAGGTGCGTACCACATTGCTACTGCCGCCGAGAAGGGGTGAACACTTGCCCCAAGCATTCACCTTTTCGGCTCAGGGGTGAACCCTAGTAAAAAGAACTTTGTATATACAGCGCATGCTAGAAATATAAGAGTCTCTATTATAATGGGTTATATAGTGTTTTTAACACATTATTAACGCTAAAGGTTGGCATCGGGGTTCACCCTTCACCGACTTCATCGCCAAGTGTTCACCCACACTCTTACTTAGAGAACGACTATCCCCTGCAGGATACCGCCCCGACCTGCACTTCTAGGGGGCGGGGTAAGTAAGGGGAGGGTACTTTCTAAGACTTTCCTTATGTAAAGGTTCGTTTACTATAGGAAAGATATAGTATATATATAGGCTCCCTGAAATATCGATTCCCTACTCACCCTAGTTACCCCATGGGGTAAACAAGATAGTTACGACAGCTAAGTATCATGGTTACGATGGCTAAGTATCATACTTACGTTTCATAACCCTAATAGATATTTCTCTACACGCAAATTTCTTATTGTTTTTTCGGAACACGAATTACACGAATAAGTTTCTTGAGAACGAAAGATTCGTGAGATTCGAGAGATTCGTGTTCAAAATCAACATTCAACACTCAACATTCAACATTATAGAAAATGGATTTACGAAGTTACACCAAGCAGGAGTTAGCCCTGCTCTATTTTCCGGATTCCGACCCGGACGTGGCAAGAGCCCATCTGATGAGATGGATAGTAAGATGCACCCAGCTCTACGAGCAGCTTAAGAAGAGTGGATACAACAAGAGCTGCAAGGAGTTCAATCCCCTGCAAGTATCCTATATTTTCTTCCATTTGGGAGAACCCTGATATTTATCAGTGATAATCGGTGAGTATCGGTGAGCAACAATGAGCATCGGTGAGTTGGGAAAATGAAATGTTGTATCTTTGCATTGTGATTCAGAAAGAGAAGTCTCACACGGATCTCACAGATCCCACTGATCTTCTTCGTTGCAAGCAACGGTACTCACTAAGCCTCACAGCCAAAACTCCGAAGGAGTAAAAATCCGTGAGATCCGTGAAATCCGTGTGCAAAACTAAAACAGCATCGGAATCTGCTACGAGGGTGGTCTCGACGAGAAAGGCAAGCCTGCCGACACTCGCACTCCAGCCCAGAAAGCATCTCTGGAAGACCTCCTCTACAGTCTCGTCCTCGACTATCCCGATGCCGAGATACTAGGTCATCGCGACCTTCCTTGGATTCGCAAGAGCTGTCCTTGCTTCGATGTCAAGGAATGGCTGAAGGAAATCGACTTCCATCTCTAGAAAGCCCGGACAGTTCCCAGATATTCGTGCTATTCGAGTTATTCGTGTTCAAAATCATCCCAGCTTATAAGTCCTAAAAAGCTTATGGGTTGGGATTTTTCTTTGCTTATTCACATCATTTCCCTACCCATCAGCACTCTCATCACACTTGGCATGTACATTCTCATCCCCCAATACACTCCCACGCATGCCATTACGCATGCCAACGGAGCAGTGAGATAGCAGAAAGTCTGCATATACCAGGCTTCGCCCATCGGTGCCACCTTATTAATAATGGCTATCACATAGTAAAAACGGGCTACTAAGCTCCATCACCGAAAAGTAGCTTAAAAAATGGGAGAGGGATCCGTTCGCCCGTAAATCTGTTATCTTATTCCATGTATCTTCTTCCATAAAGCAAACCAAGTTCTGAACAATGGTTCGCTCAATGCCTCGGTAGGATAATGCTTCACGAAGCGTAAGTTACGCAAACTCATTCTGAGATAGCGATGAAGTTTGCCTTCATTCTCCTTGCTTCCAAGTCTAGTGTCATATTGACCAAAATTGCCTCCTTGCATGATTTCAGCCAACAAAAAACGACCTTCATTCACATCAATAGGTGCAATCATTTTCGCCTCAGGTAACCCCAAAGCTTCATGCAGCACATACATCACAGCACCAGCAAACTTCCATAAACCAAGATATTTCAGCTCACGCTGCAATGCCGTCAGATTCTTCACTCTTCCTTCTTCACTCTTCACTAAAACAAAGTAGTAGTCTATTAATTGACGTAAGCCAATACCTTCAGTGAACACATGGCGATAGAGATGGGAGAGGATATATATAACATTGAAGTTCATCGTTGGCACTGTAATTTCCCCATACCCATCTGGTAATGTAACTACATTCGAGCATTGCAAATCCATTACCTTCCCGAACCATTTCTGCATCCTGCTATTATGAATAGGGAAAAACATATACGAAGGAGTAAAATGCACTTCAATTGCAGTTTTCATCACAGGGAAGTCCACATGGTGATAACGCATCACCAGATTCGGACACACCTTATTTATATATTGCATCACTCGTTTTCTGCCACCAGCGAGATAGATATCTATGTCCCCGGGCGTTCGCATATAAGGGTCGGGATAAAGCAACGCATTCCCCTGCCCCTTCAAGATACAGTTAGCAAAGCCCTTGTTCTCGAAGTTCTTGCAAACTTTTACGGAATCCAGAAACAGTCTGATATTCTGTTTTCGTATCTGTTCCGCCATCACCATCCATTGCATCAGTAGCTTCTGCTCTGGTGCCAACTCCTTTGGCAATCGCTGGATACCATAAAACAGCACACCAAGCAAGGCCTGCTTCTTGGCAATAGCATACAGCTCCTTCCAATCCGCTTCCTTCAAGGAATCAGGTATTTCCTTGGCAGAGCCAATGCAGAATCGCAAGAAATCAAAGAAAATCTTTTGTTGTTTCAACATAAAGT
>ENA-OPRX01000489-OPRX01000489.1-human-gut-metagenome-genome-assembly--contig:-NODE-489-length-25910-cov-3.123922_pt1 | contig 25910 bp, 27 predicted proteins | sample MGYA00241450_ERZ501892 | MGnify/ENA primary metagenome ERZ501892 (study PRJEB25962, sample SAMEA2042223) | human gut metagenome | biome: human gut; feature: human-associated habitat; material: faeces...
ACGATCGCTGACATCGCTGTCGCTACCAACAGCGGTCAGATCAAGACCGGTTCCCTCAGCCGCACCGACCGTATCGCCAAGTACAACCGTCTGATGAAGATCGAGATGGAGCTCGGCGAGACAGCCCAGTATGGCTATAAGAAACTTAAGTAATTTCGATAGCAAATCGAATATATCAAAAAGTCTTAAAAAAGGCGGGTTCGATGTTAAAATCGGCCCGCTTTTTTGTCGTTTGGGGGAATTTGTATAAATTTGGCTTGGATTTTTCAGCAGTGAGATTTCGTCGCGTGAGCGGCACGTTAACAACCATATTCAAAATGGCAGAAAAAGAAAACATAGGGTACATTGCCCAGGTCATCGGACCTGTGGTGGATGTCCATTTCGATGTGACTGATGAGGAGGCTCAGCTTCCGCGTATTCACGACGCTCTTGATGTCGAAAGAGGCGAGGGAAAAAGGCCTTTGGTCATTGAGGTTCAGCAACATATCGGTGAAGACACTGTAAGGTGTGTCGCTATGGACTCGACAGACGGTTTGAGACGCGGAATGAAGGCTGTGAACACTCACGCTCCGATCTCGATGCCTACCGGGGCGCAGATCAGAGGCCGTGTCATGAACGTTGTCGGGGATTCCATTGACGGACTCGGCGATCTCAACGAAGACAATTCCTTGCCTATACACCGTGAGCCTCCTAAGTTCGAGGATCTCAAGACCTCGCAGGAAGTGCTTTACACCGGCATCAAGGTCATTGACCTTCTGGAGCCTTATCTGAAAGGTGGTAAGATCGGCCTTTTCGGTGGAGCCGGAGTCGGTAAGACAGTGCTCATCAAGGAGTTGATTAATAATATTGCCAAGAAACATAACGGATTCTCAATCTTCGCCGGAGTAGGGGAGCGTACCAGGGAAGGTAATGACCTGCTTCGTGAGATGATCGAGTCCGGTGTCATCAAGTATGGTGACGAGTTCGTGAAGTCGATGGAGGAAGGCCATTGGGATCTTTCCAAGGTCGATCGCAAGGAACTTGAGAAATCCCAGGTGGCGATGGTGTTCGGCCAGATGAACGAACCGCCGGGAGCGCGTTCCTCAGTGGCCCTGTCCGGGCTGACCCTCGCCGAGTCTTTCAGAGACAGTGACAAGGGTGACGGCCCGAGGGACATCCTCTTCTTCATCGACAACATATTCAGGTTCACCCAGGCCGGTTCCGAGGTGTCAGCCCTTCTGGGCAGAATGCCTTCCGCAGTGGGTTACCAGCCGACACTTGCCACGGAGATGGGCCAGATGCAGGAGCGCATCACTTCGACGAAGAACGGCTCAATCACCTCTGTACAGGCTGTTTACGTCCCGGCAGACGACTTGACCGACCCTGCTCCTGCGACCACCTTCTCGCACCTCGATGCAACGACGGTGCTCAGCAGAAAAATCACTGAGTTAGGAATATACCCGGCCGTGGATCCGCTTGAGTCCACTTCCCGAATCCTTGACCCTAACATCGTGGGACAGGATCACTACGACACCGCCCAGAGGGTGAAGCAGATCCTCCAGAGGAACAAGGAGCTTCAGGACATCATCGCGATCCTTGGTATGGACGAGCTTTCGGACGAGGACAAGCTGACCGTGAACCGTGCCCGTCGTGTGCAGAGGTTCCTGTCACAGCCGTTCGCTGTGGCTGAGCAGTTTACTGGCGTGCCGGGCGTGATGGTGGACATCCAGGACACAATCGATGGCTTCCGCAGGATCCTAGACGGAGAGGTGGACTACCTGCCGGAGCAGGCGTTCCTCAATGTCGGCACCTTGGACGACGCGATCAAGAAGGGCGAGGCTATTCTCGCCAAGGCGAAGTAGGAATGATGTCAGAGGGGAGTACGAATATGTCAGTGAAATCAACAGGAATCGCTCTGGAGGTAATCTCTCCAGAAAGAACTTTGGTCCGTGCCACGGTTGATTCCGTGGAACTTCCTGGCACGAAGGGCCGTTTTGAGGTCCTGCTGGATCACGCTCCGCTGATCTCTTCGTTGGAGAAGGGCGTGATCGCTTATCGTAACGGTGAGGGCACGGACAAGGTGGCGATTTCCTCTGGCTTTGTGGAAGTTAATGATAATCACGTTGTAGCTTGCGTGGAACTGTGATGAGAAAGTGGATCTACATATTCATTGGTCTTTTGCTTCCGTTGTCTTTGGCCGCGGAGGAGAAGGGTGGTGGCTTCGACATGGACGAATATCTCTACGGCCACGTCCGCGACTCCTACGAGTGGCACATCACCACGGTGAAAGGCCATCCGGTCAGCATCCCGCTGCCTGTGATAGTGGCCAGCAAGACCGGCAACGGCTTATATTCAGTTCCAAGCATTTGGAGCACGGGGAATATGAAGGATTCTACATCGCCCCGGCTGGAAGCAAGTACGAGAACAAGATTGTGGAACGTGCCGCTGACGGCTCAGAGATAAGGCCGTGGGACTTTTCCATCACCAAGAATGTGTTCGGCCTGATGATCAACTGCGCTCTGCTGCTGTTCATCGTGCTCGGAACCGCCAAATGGTACCGGAAACACGACGCCCGTGAGGAGGCCCCGAAAGGCGGAGTCGGCCTGATGGAGATGCTCGTCACGATGATCGAGGATGATGTCATAAAAAGCTGCGTTGGTGAGGACTACAAGAGATACTCGCCTTACCTGCTGACAGCGTTCTTCTTCATATTCATAAACAACCTGATGGGTATCGTGCCGTTCTTCCCTGGTGGAGCGAACATCACCGGCAACATCGCCGTGACGCTCGTGCTGGCACTGTTCACCTTCTTCATTGTCAATATATTCGGAAACAAGCATTATTGGAAGGATATTCTTTGGCCGGAGGTTCCGACCTGGCTGAAGGTGCCGCTTCCGTTGATGCCGGCGATTGAGATAATCGGGATGTTCACCAAGCCTTTCAGCTTGATGGTCAGGCTTTTCGCCAACATCCTCGCAGGACACTTCATGATTCTTGGAGTTGTGGCTGTGATATTCCTGACCGCTGAGCTTGGGGCGGCCCTGAACGGCAGCCTCACCGTGGTGGCTGTGCTTCTGGGAGTGTTCATGGACTGCCTGGAACTGCTTGTCGCCTTCATCCAGGCCTATGTGTTCACGATGCTGTCGGCTGTCTTCATCGGGCTGTCGCGGCAGAAGCCGGAGGCGACGGAATAAATAGGAATATTCAGAATAAACAATTTAAAATCATAGAATTATGTTACTTTCTACAATTTTGCTTCAAGCTCTCTCTCTGGGTAGAGTAGGTGCTACTATTGGTGCTGCCTTGGCTGCTTTCGCTGCCGCTTTCGGTATCGGTAAGATTGGTACGGCTTCCCTTGAGGCCGGCGCGCGCCAGCCGGAGAAGGCTGACCACTACAGGATGACGGCCATCATCGTCAGCGCCCTCATCGAAGGTGCCTGTCTGTTCGCTATCGTTGTTTGTCTTATCGCGAAATAGCAAATGTCACTCATCACTCCTGATTTCGGATTGCTTGTGTGGATGACGCTGATCTTCGGCATCGTCTTCTTCGTGCTGGCGAAGTGGGGCTTCCCTATGATCACCGGCTCGGTCGAGAAGAGGGCGCAGAGGATAGGTGAATCCATCAAGGCTGCCAAGGAGGCGGAGGAGAGGCTTCGCAACCTGGCTGAGGAACAGTCCCGGATGATCGAGGAGACCAGGCAGGAGCAGAGCCGGATTCTGAAGGAGGCCGCGGCTTCGAGGGACAACATCGTTGAGCAGGCGAAGGTTCAGGCGAGGGAGGAGGCTTCCCGCATTCTGGATCAGGCTCGCACGCAGATCGCCGCCGAGAAGGAGAGCGCTTTGCGGGATGTCCGCAAGGAGGTCGCATTGCTTTCCGTCAGCGTCGCCGAGAAGGTGCTGAAGGCGAGCCTTTCGGATGGTGCTGAGCAGTCGGCTCTGGTTGATAGGCTTGTGGATGAGGTTTCCTCGTCTAAGGACTTGAAGAATTGATGCAATGAACACAGGAATTATCGCGACACGTTACGCCACCGCACTTCTGAAGCTGGTCGAAGAGACCGGCTCCGGTGAGTTGGTTGCGGCCCAGGTGCAGGTCATTGAGAAGGCTCTTGACGAAGTGCCTGATTTCCGGCGTGCCGTGGATGATCCTGCGGTTGCGGCGGTTCAGAAAATCTCGCTTTTTGAGGCTGCGTTGAAAGATTCGATGGCTCAGGAGCTGCATAAATTCCTCGAACTCTTGATCCGTAACGGCCGCATCGGTGATGTAAGGCTGGTTCTGACCACCTTCGTCACTGAATATTACCGCTCACGGCACATCAAGCGCGCGCGGCTTGTGGTCGCTGATCCGGCACTGCTGGACCCTGAGCCAACTCCTTCGGACCCTGTGCCTGTCGAAGGGTCGCTTCGACAAGCTCAGCGACCGGCATTGGAGTCCCGTCTCCGTGATTTGGTCGAGAAACAGACCGGCTGCAAGCTGATCCTGAAAACCGAAGTCAACCCGTCCCTCATAGGCGGCTTCGTCTTCGAGGTCGAGGACACCGTCCTGGACGCCAGCGTCTCCCGCCAGCTCGATTTCATCCGGCGTCAATTCATAGAAAAGAACAGAAGAATAGTTTAGTATGGACAACATAAAACCAAGTGAAATCTCCCAGGTGCTTCTGGAACAGCTGAAAGACATCGACACCTCCCTCCGGTTCGAGGAAATCGGCAAAGTCCTTCAGGTCAGCGATGGTGTGGCCAGAATGTACGGCCTGACCAACGCCGAGGCCGGAGAACTGCTCGAATTTGAGAGCGGTGTGATGGGCGTTGTGATGAACCTGGAACAGGACAATGTCGGAGCCGTTCTTCTCGGCCCTACGGATGAGATCAAGGAAGGAATGACCGTCCGCAGAACCGGCCGGATCGCCTCCATCAAGGTCGGCGAGCAGATGCTCGGAAGAGTGGTCGATCCGCTTGGCGTTCCGCTTGACGGACTCGGCAAGGTCGAAGGAGACCTGACGGAGATGCCGCTGGAGCGCAAGGCTCCCGGTGTAATATTCCGTCAGCCCGTCACCGAGCCTCTCCAGACCGGAATCATGGCGATCGACTCGATGATACCGATCGGCCGTGGCCAGAGGGAACTCATCATCGGCGACCGTCAGACCGGCAAGACGGCCATCGCCATCGACACGATCATCAACCAGCGCGCCAACTACGAGGCTGGTAATCCTGTCTATTGCATCTATGTGGCGATCGGACAGAAGGGTTCCACCGTGGCCAACATCGTGGAGACGCTCCGCTCGAAGGGTGCGATGGACTACACGGTTGTCATCGCCGCCACCGCGGCCGATCCCGCCGCGCTGCAGTATTTCGCCCCGTTCGCCGGAGCAGCTGTGGGGGAATATTTCCGTGACACCGGCCGTGCCGCTCTTGTTGTCTATGACGACCTTTCCAAACAGGCGGTGGCCTACCGTGAGGTTTCCCTTATCCTTCGCCGACCTTCAGGACGTGAGGCCTATCCGGGTGATGTGTTCTACCTTCACTCAAGGCTTCTTGAGAGGGCTGCCAAGATCATTGACCAGCAGGAGGTCGCTGAGCAGATGAACGACCTTCCGGATTCGTTGAAGGGCAAGGTCAAGGCCGGCGGGTCGCTGACAGCCCTTCCGATCATCGAGACCCAGGCCGGCGACGTGTCCGCCTACATCCCGACCAACGTGATTTCCATCACCGACGGTCAGATCTACCTTGAGACTGACCTGTTCAACCAGGGCCAACGTCCGGCCATCAATGTGGGCATCTCCGTGTCCCGTGTCGGCGGAGCCGCTCAGGTGAAGTCGATGAAGAGTGTGGCCGGAACCCTGAAGATCGAGCAGGCGCAGTTCAACGAGCTGGAGTCATTCTCGAAGTATTCATCGGATGTGGACAGAGTGACGGAAATGGTTCTGGACAAGGGCCGCAAGAACAATCAGCAGCTGATCCAGCCGCAGTACTCTCCGATGCCAGTCGGTGAGGAGGTCGCCGTCCTTTATTGCGGCACCCACGGCTTGATGAAGGACATCAGCCTGGATCAGGTGCATGAGTTCGATGTCCTGTTCCTTGAACGGATGAGGGCCACCCATCAGACCGATGTACTTGACAAACTGTCGGCGGGAAAGGTGGATCCGGAACTGTTCAACGTGATCGAGGATGTGGCTTCCGGCGTGGTGAGGTCAATTCTTATAGATTCCGGCAAAAGGAAGATGAAAGTCAAGAAGTTCAATTAGTTGTAGAAGAATATGCCGTCACTGAAGGAGATAAAGGGCAGGATCAATTCCATCAGCAGCACTCTGGCGATCACCTCGGCGATGAAGATGGTGGCAGCCGCGAAGCTGCAGAAAGCGCAGATGGCGATTCAGAACATGCTTCCGTACGAGAGGCGACTGCACTCGATGCTCATCGACCTGATGGGGGCAATGAATATTTCCGCCGCGGCTTCGGAAGATGGTTCCGTACGTGGCTCAGGATCAGCTGAACGTGGATTTGACCAGAGTGGTGATCGGTTGAGCCTGTCGAACCGGCACGACCTGGCGGGGATGGACGGGGCATATTCATTAATGGCTCAGCGTGAGGTGCGAAAGGTTGCGATTGTCGCCTTCGCCTCCAATTCTTCGCTCTGCGGCGCGTTCAATTCCAACGTCATCCGGGAGGCCACGGCGGTGATCAATGAATACCGTGCCTCAGGTCTTGGCGATGCCGACATCACGGTCTATTCCGTAGGCCGAAAGATGGCGGAGGCGATGAAGAAGCTTGGCTTCCCAAGTCCCGCGGATTTCACGAAGATGTCGGATTCTCCGTCATACGATGCGGCCTCCGCTTTGGCTCAGGAACTGCTGGACGGATTTGTCTCAGGTCGGTTTGACAAGGTGGAACTGGTTTATAATCACTATAAATCAACCTCTTCACAGCCGACCATAAGGCAGACCTATCTGCCTCTGTCCTTGGCCGATGCCACCGCTGACCTTCAGGCCGGAAAGATCGCAGATTCCGCCTCTGAATCCGACACGAACAGGGGCGCTGAGCCTGTCGGAGCGCCGGTGGTTCGACAGGGCTCACCAACCACAGAAGACCTGATCGTAGAGCCATCCAAGGAGGAGCTGATAGCCACACTTCTCCCGAAGGTGGTCCGTCTCCGCGTATTCACCACCCTTTTGGACAGCACCGCCGCCGAGCAAGCCGCCCGCACCGTCGCGATGCAGCTCGCCACCGACAACGGCAACGACCTCCTTCAGGAACTAACTCTTGAATATAACAAGGGCCGTCAGCAAAAGATCACCTCCGAGATCCTCGACCTCGTCGGTGGTTCGATGCAGTAATCCACCGGTCACTGAGTTTGTCGAAGTGCCCGATGAATATTTCGATAATCAAATCTTTTTTTTGTGTCTTCTTTGCGAAATTTCGTATCTTGAACCAGAAAATGACCAATGATTATGGGACACAATCTTAAATTCTTGATTATTACAATAATAGCGATATCTTTGACTGACGTGCTTGCCGCACGGACATATTCAAAAAGAGTAGTGCTTGGTGACGAGAGGTTCGAGGAGTACCAGCCGCTGCTGCAAGGGAAGCGGGTTGCGGTGTTCAGCAATCAGACGGGTATAGTCGGAGACAAGGTGACCGGCTCCAAGTTGGCAGACGCTCTTGCTGAATATGGCGGGTGCTTTCCTCGAAAGAGAGTTGATGAGATTTCCTTGATCCCGTTCACCGAACCTTCCGTCCCTGGCGGAAAGATTGAGTACGGTCAGCACATTGTTGATGCCTTGATCGAAAAAGGAGTGGATGTCAAGGCAATCTTCTCTCCGGAGCACGGCTTCCGTGGCAACGCCGATGCCGGAGAGCACGTCAGCAGCAGTGTGGACGAGAAAACCGGAGTGGAGATCCTGTCGCTTTACGAGAAAGGCTCACGGATTCCGAGCAAGGAGAAAACCGATAAGTTTGATGTCCTTGTGATTGATATTCAGGATGTAGGTCTTAGGTACTATACCTATTATATCACAATGCATCATCTGATGGAGGCCTGCGCCAGAGACGGGAAACAGGTCGTCATTCTTGACCGCCCGAACCCGAACGGCTTCTATGTTGACGGTCCTGTTCTGGATATGAAATTCAAGTCCGGTGTCGGTTGGCTGCCGATCACGACTGTTCACGGAATGACGCTCGGTGAGTTGGCGCTGATGATCAACGGCGAGAAATGGCTGGAGAACGGTACCTGCGACCTGACTGTGATTCCGTGCCTGAATTACACCCATAACACCCGTTACAGCCTTATCCTGCCGCCTTCCCCGAACATCAAGGACATGAGGGCCGTGTACCTATATTCATCAACCTGCTACTTCGAGGGTACGGTGGTCAGCCTCGGCCGCGGCACGCAGTTCCCGTTTGAGACCTACGGGCATCCGGCGATGACGGGATATTCCTTCTCCTTTGTGCCTCGAAGCATCCCTGGCGCGAAAAGCCCGCAGTTCCTGGATGAGGAGTGCCACGGCATTGACCTTCGCCGCAAGCCGCTCCGCGACATTTGGGCGGAAAAGATCAATCTTGAATATGTCATCGATGCTTACCGCAATCTGAATATGGGCGATAAGTTCTTCGGTAAGAACAACTTCTTTGAACTTCTCGCCGGTGTGGACTGGTTCCGCTCGATGATAGGGAACGGTTCCTCCGCCGCCGAGATCTCCGCCCGTTGGGCCTCCGATGTCGAAAACTTCAAGTCCCGCCGCGCGCCTTACCTCCTTTATCCCGAGATATAAAGCAAAAACCGAAGCGAGGTTCTCACCCGGCTTCGGCTAATCTTATTCAATACTTATGAAATAACTATTGAGTCAGTTTTTGGTTTATGAGTAAAAATATTTATGTCGTCAGGGGATTATGCCATTTCCGTGCCAAACTTGATTCCAGTTCGAAATATTTTTTCCTATATTGTCTATGTCTTTGAATGTCATTTGTTTTCAGTACTTGCACGGAAAATTATAACTGTGATTATAATAACCGAAGTTATATTTTTGTCGATAAAGCTTTGAAAATGTTTATGAGTGGCTGTTTTCTAAGTACTTACTGAATTGTTATGGTGGTGCTTTTGCCTTGTGCTGGAGTTCCTGCCTTGTTTTGCCTTGTGTGGACGAGAATTTGGCAATATGCCAGGGAGTGGTTAACTTTGCGGTGTTATGGTGCGGACAGCGGACATAGATTCTTTGTTCAGGCTTTACTACAGGCCTTTGTGTGTCTATGCGCTGCACTATCTCAAGGACAAGGATCTGATCGAGGATCTGGTACAGGAGGCTTTCACGGCATATTGGATGAAGCAGGCGGCGAGTGACGGGATTGATAGTCCGAGGGCTTATCTTTACACGGCTGTGAGGAATCGGTGCATTGATGCCATCAGGAGGCAACGGCAGGATGTGTCGCTGGACAGCCTTGAGAATGAGATACTTCCGGTTGAGGATGACGTGGCGATTTCCGATGATGAGGCCGTGGACAATTCCGTTAAAGAGGCGCGGATCTGGTCGGCCATTGACCGCCTTCCGGCCAAAAGGAGGAGAATATTCCTGATGAGCCGCCGCGACGGGATGAAGTATAGCGAGATCGCTCAGTCGCTCGGCCTTTCCGAGAACACCGTACGTAACCAGATCAGCAAGGCACTTGAGGCTATCCGCCAAGGTGTCAAGAAGGTCATCCTCTTCCTGATGTCGCTCTAGAATATTCAGACATCGCCTTAAGCCTTGAGAAGGAGCGGCTGACAAGGAGCTTTTGCCGTACGTTTTCTGCCCCATAAACCATAGGCCCCCGCTCTTCCAGGTGTGAAAAACCTTGCGCACCTAAAATGTCATCTGCCTGATGGCAAGCGAGTTGCACTTCCAGGTGCGAGCATATTCGCGCACCTGAGTGTTATTGACGTATTGTGAAGAATATTGTTATATTTGAGAATATTTCAGAAAAAGGATGGTACTTTTTAGAATCGCTGCGTCTTACTTGTGAAACTACCCTAATAGGATTTGGGCAGTAGATGAGTTTTTAAATGAGAGAAGATGAAAAATCTTGTCAAAGGTGTTTTACTGGTGATTCTTGCTTTGCCACAAGTCTCGTTTGACTGTCTTTCGCAAGATAATGAGACGGTCTCAATGAACTTGGACAGGCTCAAGGAGCGGTTAGGTGTGCGGTTTGTTTATGATTCGGAACTCGGGAAACTTCTTGATAAGAACTATGAGGGGACTTCCGTCGAGGGGCTGACGCTGGAGAAGGCCTTGGGCAGACTTCTGGAAGGAACGGGAATCAAGTGGGAGGTTCGTGGCGGGTATGTGGTTCTGACACGTGACGTTCCGGCCAAGAAACATTATACGGTTTGTGGGTATGTCACGGACGAGGCGACGGGGGAGACGCTGATCGGGGCGGGAGTTGTCGCTTCGACAGGCTCTGCGACCAAAAGTGTCTCAGCGACCGGCCGGGTTGGAAACACAGGGACCGGTAAGGAAGGCCGCTCAGCGGCAGGAATGACCGGCACCTCCACCAACAACTTCGGATTCTATTCCCTGACCATTCCGGAGGGCGAGGTAGAACTGACATATTCCTACATAGGATGCGCCTCCAAGACAAAGAGAATCTCCTTGAAAAAGGATCTCACGCTAAATGTGGCATTGGCTTCGTCTGCAGAGATCAGGAGCGCGCGGATAACCGCCCGCAAGGATGCCGGAATCCGCTCCACGTATATGGGGGCGATTGAAGTCCCTAACGAGCTCATCGCCAACACTCCGGTTGTCCTCGGCGAGAAGGATGTCCTGAAGACCCTCCAGATGATGCCTGGCGTGCAAGGCGGCAACGAAGGCTTTTCGGGAATATACGTCCGTGGAGGCGGCGCGGACGAGAATCTGATGCTTCTGGACGGGACATCGCTTTACAATGTCAGCCATCTTTTCGGACTGTTGTCTGTTTTCACTCCCGAAGCCGTCAAGAAAGTCACGGTCTACAAAGGCTCTTTCCCGGCGCGGTACGGCGGCAGGGTCTCCAGCGTGGTGGACGTGCGTACCAACGACGGCAACTCTAAGAAAATCTCAGGAAGCGTCACCGCCGGCTTTCTTGCCGAGAAATTCCATCTGGAAGGACCTTTGAAGAACGAGAACACGACTTTCTCCCTGAGCGCAAGAGGGATGCACACGTTCCTTTTCGATCGTGTCATCAAATGGGCGGGCAGCCCGCTGAACTACGCCTTCTATGATGTCAACGCCAAGGTCTCGCACAAGTTCTCCGACCGGAGCAGAGGTTGGATCGGGTTCTACAGCGGACGGGACTATTTCCGCTACGAGGACAAATCCAAGTCCAGCAAGCGGTTCTACGGCTCTGACTATGAACCGTACACGATGATCACCGGTAACGAGAACAACCTTAACCTGAGCTGGGGCAACAATGTCCTGTCCGCAAGGTGGACTTACATATTCAACAACAAACTGTTCGCTGATTTCACAGCCTACGGCAACCTTTATCGGATGGGAATACACTCCGTCGCGGAAAATTTGGAGAAATCCGAGCTTGGCGAGACTTCGTTCCGGAGCGTCAGCGACTACTCCTCCGGAATCCTTGACACGGGTCTCAAGGCGGATTTCGACTACACCCCTTCAACCAACCATTTGATCAAGTTCGGCGGAGAATATGTCCGTCACGGCTACCGTCCTGAGATCACAAAATCCAATGTCCGGAACGTGAACGACAGCCGTGTCTTCGCCGACACCACCTACAGCGACGCGGCCAGCAGACGGGTGAACGGCAACGAGATGTCTCTCTACGTCGAGGACGACATCTCCCTCGGTGACCGCTGGACTGTGAACCCAGGCCTGCACCTCAGCCTGTTCAATGTTAGAGGCCGTTTCTACTTCTGCCCGGAGCCGAGAGTCTCGTCGAAATTCGACATCAGCGAGGACTGGTCGGCCAAGGCGGCATATTCAAGGATGTCGCAGTACGTCCATCAATTGACTTCGGGGACTCTGGACATCCCAACCGACCTTTGGGTGCCGATCACCGCCGAGATCCGTCCCGTGACATCAGACCTCGTCTCAGCCGGAGCGTATTACACCGGCCTGAAAGGTTGGGAATTCTCCCTTGAAGGCTACTACAAGAGGACAGACAATGTACTTGAATATAAAGACGGCCGTCTGGCCCTGTCATCTTCCGTCAATTGGGAGGACAACGTCTCGATGGGAGAGGGACGAGCCTACGGACTGGAACTCTATGCCCGCAAAGTTGTCGGCAAGACCACCGGCACCTTGGCGTACACCCTCTCCAAAGCGGAGAGAATCTTCCGTGACGGCAGCATCAACGATGGCCGCTGGTTCCCTGCTCAGTTCGACCGGAGGCACGTAATCAATGCCACTGTGAACCATAAATTCAACTCAAGAATCGACCTCACCGCTTCTTGGGCGTTTCTCAGCGGAAACTGCATGACCATCCCGACCAGAGGCTCGGCTCTCATCACCCCTTCCGGCGATGACGTGGCGGTTGACTATGTCAGCGGACGCAACAACTACCGTCTGCCTCCGACGCATCACCTTGATGTCAGCGTTAACTTCCGGAAGCAAAAACGCCACGGCGAGCGGATCTGGAATTTCGGAATATACAACCTCTACTGTGCGCAGAACCCTTCCTGGTGCGTCTATGATGCCTACGAGAAGGAAGGGGAGTGGAAGCCCGCGATCTCGAAGCGCTCTTTCCTCACTTTCCTGCCGTCGTTCAGTTATACCTTTAAATTCTAATGAATATGCGAACTAAGATATTCATACTTGCCCTTGTCGCCTCGATGGCTTTTATCTCTTGTGAGGAATATATCCCCGTAGATCTGCCCGGTCCGGAGAAGATGCTGCTGGTCAACGCCTTGATGTCAACGGGCGACACGACACACACTGTCTGCGTCGGTGTCAGCACTCACGAAAAGGCGGAAAAATTGAAGTCCGGCCATCTTGAATGTTGGGTCAACGGTGAACTGGTGGCGACCTCTGATAATGTTGAGAAAGCGGATGGACTTCTGTACCATAATGTGTTCAAGTTCAGGGCTGATTTCAAGGCTGGAGATGAGGTCCGGGTTGTCGTGGAGTCTGAAGGGATGAGGGCGGAGGCGACGGCAGTGGCCTTGGATGCGCCTGTCATTGCCGGAGTGGACACGACTCATCTTTATAAGAAGTCTTCCAAAGGCAGTGACTACATCAAGACTCTTGGAATGGGAGTTCACGTGAAAGACAAGCCTGGCGAGAAAAACTATTATATGCTTCAGGCCTGGAATTTCGGCTATGCCTACAATAAGCGATTGGAAATAGACAATTCAAGCGAACCGCTTCTTAATCCCGGAATCAACCTTAGTTTTTCCGAGTCCGATTATTTCGCCAACGGGTACAACATATTCACTGACACTGGATTTGAAGGAGGCTCCCACATATTTAGAATCTCTTTGCGGAGGGGTGGGCTTTCTGGAGTGACGGTGCGTCTTCTGGCTCTTGACCGCCAGACCTACAACTACATCAACGCCGCTTGGTTTGAGAACTCTGACCTTGCCGGTCTGACTTTCTTCGCCGAAAAACCTTATCCGACGAATGTGGCCGGCGACGGCATCGGCTTCGTCTCCGTGATGACATCCACTGACTATGAAATCGACTGATATGAAACGAATTGAATATGCTCTTGCGACTCTCCTGCTGCTTTGTTCCTGTCAGGAGAAGATCGACTATTGGATGTCCGACGCCGCCACCGCCACGATGGACCGGATTGTCGGTGAATATGCCCTCGAATCCGCTGAATGGAGTGAAGGCAGAATTGACCTGAATGATGACGGGATCTCGGATCCGGATTTCCTGACGGAATTATCCACGGCTTTGGGTGGTCGTTTGGACTATATGGATCATCTCAATGTGGATATGGATGAAACCTTTGCATATAAAGTTAGAATTGTCTGGGAATGCAGGGTCGCTCAACTGTATGTCTATCCAAATTGGCGGTCGGAAGTATGGTGGGAGCCATATAGTTTGTACGAGGCTTTCGAGATCGAAGCCGATGGAACATTCCCGCAGTCGTTAACCTTTCCAGGACGGGAATTTGAAGACGATATGGGATATGAGAAACAGCTTTATGTGTTCAAGGACATTGTTTGTGAGTTTAAGGATTTCGATGTCTTGTCCATAAAAGCGGAGACCGTATTCTATGATTATTCGTCAGAATCCGTCCAAAGAGGCACGGTGACATATTTCTTCAAATGCGTCTCCGGTAAAGGTAAAAGTCCGGTCGCTGAGCCTGTCGAAGTGTCCGAAATCGGAATATAAGAAAGGAATTGCATGAAAACCAACGAAGACAGAATGATAGACTTCGTGGCCAAGTCCTACGAAGAGAACCGCTTTGACCCGAAGAAAGCCTTGGCACGGTCGCAGAACGGCTCCTTGCGTCGGTCGCTGAGCCTGTCGAAGCGCACTGTGATGTTGAAACGCATCGCCGGAGTCGCGGCAGCGGCCGCTGTCGGCATATTCCTTTATCTTTCATGGCTAACCTCATGGATCGACTATGCCGCCTACGACATTGCCCAGACCTTCACTCTTCCGGATTCCTCGTCCGTTACCCTTGCCCCTGGATCCACCCTTCGTCTCCAGAAGCACAAGGACAAGCGTCTGGTCCAGATGACAGGCAAGGTTTATTTCAACGTCCGTCACGATGACCGCGCCCCTTTCCGTGTTGATGCCGGATCCGGTTTCGTCAAAGTCCTCGGCACCCGCTTTCAGGTTGATGCTCACGCTAACTCTGTCGCTGAGCCTGTCGAAGCGCACCGCCGCAGCGATACCCACGGTCACTTTGGCAAGCTCAGTGACCGAGGCGCGGACTCCATCAGCGTGAGCGTTGTCTCGGGCAAGGTCCTCTTCTCTGCCATAAGGTCTGGCGAAGAAGCCCTGATCCTGACCAAGGGACAGTCCGCGGTTTTGGATCCGGCTGCGTCAAAGCCAGTTGAAATCACTCCGAAACACCCGAACCCTGCCGCATGGGCCACCGGCGAGTTTATCTACGACAACACCCCGCTGCCAGAAGTTCTCTCCGAGCTCTCTGAATATTACGATGTCACGCTCGTTGCTTTTGATGCCGGCCATTCGTCCGGTGAATCCCGGAGCCTAAGCGGAGAGTTCTCCACATCCTCTCTTCCGGAAATCCTAAACCTCATAAACTCCGCTCTCGGCTCAGACATCCAGATTGAAAGCCAACCGATGCGCTAATGTCTATGACCCGATCTCAGAAATATGCGAAATGTTGGTTGCGTGGCGGCTGATCTATTGATTATTAACAATTAAGGATTTAAACTAATGAAAAGTTTTATCAGTTCAGTTGTGATGGCAGCTCTTTGCCTCGGCTCGTTCGTGTTCACCTCCTGTGACCCAGATGACAACAAGACTCCGGATTCTCTTACTTTCAGCGTAGCCAAGGCAGAGGTTGAGGTAGGCAAGACCGTTGAGGTTACCGTGAAGAACGGTACACAGCCTTTCACCGTCAAGTCCAGCGATGAGAAACTCGCCACTGTAACGGTTGACAAAGAGAAGATTACCGTGACAGGTGTCGCGACTGGAGCAGCCACAATCTCTGTTGCCGACAACAACAAGGAATCGGTTCGTTCACCGTTGAGGTCAAGGCCGCTGCCACCACAGTAACCGTAACCGACAAGGACGGCAAGACCGGAGAGATTTCAGTGAAAGTTGAGTAATCAAAGAATCGATTTCATTTTCATTTAGGGTCCTATATAGGAGTTGGCTAACATTTCTCTTATAACGCTGATATTTAAATAATTGCGCACCGTTGATATTCCTGCGCAAAAATCTGTATGTAAAGGACCTAATCTCCATCGTTGTCATATTAGACAATGTGTGGCGGAAGATCCCGGACTTATGCATCGGGTGAAAAAAGTGACTTTCCGCACCCGACTCCAATCAGTGATGTCTCCCCGGGTGTATAACCACCATTTTTTCACCCGGAATAATAGTTGTTTGGGTCTGAAACGACAATGCCGCACCTAAGGTTGATGGATGTGAATCAGGAATGACACCTACTGTTCTGCCACAGTTTCCTTCCACTGGCCCGAAACTGATGTCTTGTCCTTGTTGGTACACCAGAAGCGCGTTTCCTGTACCAACGGCATCTTTTTGTCCATTTGGTACACCAGTGTCGGCACGATATGGAGGAAGGTAGTCAACTTGTATATATTTCCCAAAAACAATTATGGCCCGAACTTATTCAAATGATTTCTTCGATTCTGTCATAGACTGCTATCATTGTTACACTGACGGTAACCGCGCTGATGTGATGTTCCCGGACACTGACGCTAAAGTCTATGGGATGAATGTGATCCCTGCTTTGGTTCGGAAAGCCGGGACCGTTATGCTTGCGTTTGTTCTGATGGATAATCACGTGCACTTTTGCCTTAATGGGCATGAGGAGAACTGTCGTCGGTTTATGAAACTGTATGTTTTCGCCGTGGCCAACTATTTGACCAAACGTTTCGGTCAGGAGTACAGAGGGCGAGGGTTCAAGTTTTCGGCTCTGGCGATCACCACGAAAGGGCAACTTATGAAGACAATAGCTTATATATTCAGAAATCCGTTGGCGGCTGGATTTGACAGGATGCCTTCGGAGTACAGGTGGTCCAACGCACCGGATTGTTTTACAGGAAGTGGCTCAGTTTCAAGTGGGAATATAATTGGACGTCCCTATGTTGCGACGATGAATCCAACGCATGCGCGGCGATTGGAATATGCCGATGTTGGCGATCCCTCCAGTGGATATGTGGCGCCGCACCATTTCAGAGACATACGCACTATCGGAGACCTGACGATGGTTGAGCGAAGGAATATCTTGAAAGTCAGGCATCAGTATCCGGCGGACTGGACTTTTGATGAATATGGCGTTATCGACGCAAGGCTATATTCAGGTGGACAGATTATATATAGGAAGATTTTGGGAGTGAGAATGCCGATGTCCGTGAGAAAGCCAAGGCTTTGAGTCCTTATGCCGCCTAACCATCCTGAAGGCATAGGTGGCATATAACACACATTCGGCTTCCAAAACATTTTATTTCACTGCGTGAAACCTGAAGGCATAGGTGGCATATAACACACATTCAGCCTGTGTGTATTGAAGGTGGTTATGCCGCCGTTTTGTAAAAAGGAGCAGCCGATGGCGTGACCGCCTGCGCCGCCAACTGACCGAGAAGGGAGTGTACACCCATGCGTAACAAAAATTTTGATGCCGATTTGTTGAAAACGCTGAATGAGCAGCCGATGCGTAGCAAAACAAAAAAACAACCGATGCGGTTGTCGGAAACCACATCGGTTGGCATATTCATTACCTTTGTTTGTTGTTGAGGGGGCAATCCTCAAGATGTCTCTGTTTACTTCCGGTCGTTGAGGAAGGAGAGGTAGTAGAGTAGCGTGGCGAGGGAGCCGACAGCGGCTATGACGTAGGTGTAGGCGGCCCATTTGAGAGCGTCTATCGCCATCGGGCGTGTCTCGTAGTTGGTGATGCCGGCGTTCTCAAGCCAATTGACGGCCCTGTGGCTGGCGTTGATCTCGACAGGAAGGGTGACGAAACTGAAAAGTGTGGTCAAAGCGAAGAGAACCACTCCGGCGATCAGGACCGGATAACTGTGGAACATCGAAACGAGAATGACTCCAGCCAAAAGAACCCACTGCACGATTCTGCTTGAGAAACTTACGACCGGCACGAGAGCCGTGCGGAGTTGCAGCGGCAGGTAGCCTTTGGCGTGCTGAAGGACGTGGCCGCATTCGTGAGCCGCCACAGCGGCCGCCGCGACACTGCTCGAATTGTAAACCGCCTCGCTGAGGTTCACGGTCTTTGTCTGCGGATTGTAGTGGTCTGTCAGACGACCCGGAATGCAGGTTACCTTGACATCGGTGATCCCGTTGTCCGCCAACATCTTGGTGGCGATCTCCGCACCCGTCATCCGATTGTTGGTCGGAACGCGGGAATATTTCTCAAATCTGCTCTGAAGCATGCTTTGGATGATCTGACTGAGGATCATAACCACAATCATGATGATCCAGATTAATCCAGTGCTCATACTCTATAAATTATTCAATTCAACTTTTGCAAGTAGGCAATTACCTGCGGAAAACAACCTTTAGCCGGTGACTACCCACCACTGGACATCTCATCAAGCATCAGGCCAGATGTCAAATATAGAGATTTTGGCGGATATTATGGCAGAAAAACAGTAATTTTGTCAGAATTTCGATAGTGATATGTCAAACGGCGTAACAGATTTCTCAAGACTGGAACTGAATCTCCAGAATTGTCTCGGCAACTACAGGTACTTCCGCTCAAAGTTGAGGCGTACCACCAAACTATTGGTGCTGGTGAAAGCCAACGCCTACGGTCATGGGGCCGTGGAGTTCGCTCTGATGATGCAGAACGCCGGAGCGGACTATCTGGCGGTGGCGCTTCCGGTTGAGGGAATGGAACTGCGGCAGTCTGGTATCAGCCTGCCGATTCTTGTGCTGACAGCCGGCACGGACTATTTCGATGAGATCATCGATAACCGTCTTGAACCCGGAATCCCGAATATTTATACCTTGAAGGCCCTTGTCGCCACCCTGCAGAGCCGCGGCATCGAGGGCTTCCCGATCCACATCAAACTCGACACTGGAATGCACCGCCTCGGCTTCATGACCAGCGAGTTGGATGAATTGATTGAATATCTTAGGACTCATTCAGAGGTGAAGGTCAAGTCGGTATATTCACACCTCGCGGTCGCCGAGGATCCGTCCATGGACCAGTTCACGCTGGGGCAGATTTCGATGTTCGAGAGCAACGCAGCGAGGATTGACGAGGCTCTTGGCTACCATCCGATGTGGCATATTCTAAACTCCGCGGGAATCGAGCGTTTCCCGCGTTTCCAGCACGACATGGTGCGTCTTGGGGTGGGAATATATGGGATCAGCGCTCTGCCGGAAGTGCGTCTGAAGCCTGTCGCCTCTCTGAAAGTGAAGATTTTGCAGATCAAGGAACTGAAGCCGGAGGATGGCGCCATCGGCTATGGACAGCATGGCTTGATCGCCCATGAAGGTACCCGGATCGCCACAATTCCGGTGGGCTATGCCGACGGAATCGACAGACACCTTGGCTGCGGCAACGCCAGTTTCGCTCTGAATGGCCATCGTGTGCCCACGATCGGCAACATCTGCATGGACATGTGCATGGTCGATGTGACCGGAGTACCAGCCGAAGTGGGGGACACCGTGACAATATTCGGTGAGGATCCTACAGTCAGCGAGCTCGCGCGCATCCTGGACACCATTCCGTACGAGATCATGACCTCGGTTCCCCGCCGCATTGAAAGGGTCATTGTCCGCCGGTAGGAGCCGTCACTCGGAGAGCGTTTTTTTGCTCACGGTGACGGTATTCTGTCTTCATACCTATCGGTTGCGCCGCCATTAGGCCTACCATAAATGCCGTGGCGGCTAAGATGTTTATTATTAGTGTGTTGTGAAATGCTGATGGTCGAAATGAGAGGCCAGCATTTTGTAACCGATTGAGAGTCAACGGTTGATTCTCCACCGGCTTCCGACAATTTGTATATGATAAGCCTATTCTATTGTCGGTTTGTCAGTGGCATTCGTGGCTACTGAATGATCTTCCAGCCGTCGATGCGACGGGAGGTGGTGGAGAAGTTCACACCGATCTTGAATATCTTCCTGTGGTCTTCGGCGAATGAGCGGGCGTAGCCTTTCTCCTCGATCTATGGGGATGCGCTTTCGGCCTCTTTTGCTCCTCAAGAGTGTATTCCGCACTCTTGGGAAACGTTTTCTTCGCTTTTCGTCTCTCAAGGGTGTTGTCGAGCACTCATGGGCAACGTTATTTCCCATTTTTGCTACTGAAGTGGCGGATGAAGGGGTAGTCTGGGTTGGGGAAGAGCGGAAGTGCGGCGGTGAATATGGGGGCGGAACGAAAAAGAGGCGGCGGCCCGGTAGGGACGCTGCCTCTCAATTGGGGATGGGTGAATATGATCACTCAGGTTATGTCGGGATTAAATTCCTGACAGCGGAAGCCAAGGAGTGAGGGTGGCTGACTTGGCATTTGGATCCTTGATAGGGAGAACTTGACCAGCGAAACTGCGTGGTGCCACGTAGATAACCATCTCTGCTTTGCTTCCAGTGAATTCAATCAGCAAGGACTTGCCGCCAAGACCTTTTGTGCCATCGACTTCATTAGTTCCAGATTCGCTGGACCAATACAGACCAACTTCATTGTTTGAACTCCACTCGGCTCCATTATTCATGTAGCCATAGGCCGGCAGCCTTACGACTTTGGCATCATTGAATATTGGATCATCAACAGAGACTGTGGCCGCACTTGTCCTTACAGATCTGATTTCAACGCAAGGTTTTGCATTGCTAGTGTTTACTTTCCACTGCATGGCATATTTGATGCCATCAACTGTCTTAACCTCTGCATAACTGCCATCGACTGATCCTCTGGTAGGAATCAAGACCGCTAATTCTGCTGCGGTAGGAAGACGATAACCATCTGGGCAAGGATTGCCGCTGCGCTCTTCCCAAGTACAATCCTCGTTTGCTCCTACATAATCAAGGTTATCTGTACCCATATTATTGACCTTACCGAATATTATTGAGCAGTTATTAACTCTGCTTGATGTCCAGTCTGTATTTCCCATCCAGCAAGTACCGTATGATACGAATAGTCCAGAGTTCCAAATGTATCCTAGTTTGGTATCGTAAATATTAATTCCATTAAGGTATTGTGATTCTTTTGGATATTGACCTAAAGCTGATCCTTCATCGTTGAAGTGAGTGTTCTTGCATGAAGTCGGGAATCCTAACCAACGTCCCCACTGGAAATAATAAGCGTATGTGCCTGAAGTTAAAAGACCGTTCTTTATTCCATTGTTCAGGTAAGTAATATATGTGGCGAAACCACCATTACCAAAAATATCAACATTTACTGTCCAACCATCCGCATCAGCGACCTTGGTGAGTGTGCCTAACTTATAAGCAGGATCGATGTTGTCACCACCCCAGTGGTCGGTGTTGCCAGGGTTGCTTGGATCCTCGTCTGGCTGAGGTTCGGTCATGTCCACGATCACACCTGTGTTCTCGCTGTCATTCTTGCGGATGAACTTGCCGGCGGTGATGTCACGGGTTCTGAGGGAACCTTCGTACTCTTTACCGTTGATGGTAACCTTGAAAACAGGGGTTACGGATGTGGCCGGGATGAGGTTCACGTAGAAGTTGTCCTTGCCAGGGTTAACGGTGATGGTGCCGGCAGTCTTGTCGGAGATTGCACGGTCAGCCAGACCGAGGGTGGCCTTGGTGAAGAGGTTTTCGCCGGAGATGGTGACAGGCTCTCCGTTCAGGGTCACTCCCTCAGGGAGTTTGAGGGTGAAGTGAGAGAAAGAGAAGTGACGTTCCAGCTGGAGTGTTCCATCAGGGTAAGCGCCACCGTCGATGACAGCGATCTCAGCCTGGGTGGAGAGGGCGTCATTCTTGCTCAGCGACTCAATCGTTCCGTCCTGGGCGGCGATGTCGTAGTCACATTTCTGGCTGACATTGGTAGGGTCAACGCCGTTTCCGAGGTAGAAGTACCTCAGGGTTACTTTGCCTTCTGTCACTCCCAGCATAAGGGTACCCTCGAACTTTCCGGCATTCACGTCAGTAAGTTTCAAAATACCCTTTGTGCCTCCGTTCACATCGGTGACGAGCAGCTGGTCGCCATCTGTCCACGCGCAGTTGAGGTTACCGTTCTCCTCGCTGAGGATAGAACGGGTCTCAGCGTCGCCTTTGCTGGCATAGACCGTCATCTTGACGGTCCCGTCATTCTGCGGTGCAAACTCCTGCTCCTCTGAGCAAGCCCCGAGGCCGAGGAGAAGCAGCGATGCCGCATATACGAAAATATTCTTTTTCATTTTTGATTCTAATTTTAAGTAATATTCATGTAGTTGTTGTTATTTCACTTCCACAAGCAGACGCACTGCCATCTGGTTGAAGCGGCCCATGCTTGAGCTGCTTGCTGATCCATTATAAGCGAAGCCTCCGGATTTCCCGTTGAAGAACAGATTGTATCCGTTCGTCGTAGTGTTGCTTGTCGACGACCAGTACCAACCCATATCTTTTGACTCATAGACTTTGCCGTCGGTAAGGTTACGCTTGTCCGCGGCCGGGAAGAACACCGCATCATTGAGCTTTTTGAGCACGTCGTAACTGTCAAGAGTGATGTTCTTGTAGTTAAACGTGTTGCCGCTGTTGTTGTGGATGACTGCCGGCATGCTTGAAAGACAGGACGCTCCTTCAACGGAACGGATGAAATCCTTTGCCTCAGTGAGTTCATTCACATCCGGAATGACAATGAGTCCAACGACATCTGAACCATCGGAAGCCGCTCCTTTAATGGTCGCACCCTGGACGAATCCGCTTTTCATAAGGGCTGTGAATATCTCTGTGGAAGGTGTCAGGTACTGGCGGTCGTCGTCCGCTGCTCTGCCGCTCTCCATGTACGCGCGTCCCCAGTCGTAAACATACTCATTGGACCACAGGGTCTTGATTGTGCTGTTCTTGCTTTGACCGGCTGTTGACGGGAAGTAATGTCCGTCATACGATTGCTGCCAAAGAGCTTCTTTCAACGTAGTCGGCTTCTGTGCGTCCTCAAGACCTGTCGCTCCCCAAGCGAAGAGTCCGATGAGTTCAGGTGTCTTCTCAACCGGGCCATCCTGAAGGTCAAGGCCTCCGGCGTTGGTGAAGTCCGTCTGGCGTTCGTGAATGCCCCACACACCGGTCTTCGTGTTGTAGTACAGGTTGCCGGACGTGAAACGGTACTTCTTGCCGTCAATCTTGAACTCAGGACCTACCATGTCGTCTTTGGATGGCTCATCACCACCGGCAACGGTCATGTCCACAGTCACTCCGGAATCATTGTCGCCGTCCTTCTTACGGAGGAACTTGCCGGCGGCGATGTCGCGGGCGTTGAGCTTGCCCACGTACTCTTTACCGTTGATGGTCACAGTGAATACAGGAGCCACCTCGTTGGCAGGGATGATGTTTACGTAGAAGCTGTTCTTGCCTGGGTTCACCGTGATGGTACCGGCTGTCTGCTCGGATATGGCACGGTCAGCCAGACCGAGGGTGGCCTTGGTGAGGAGGTGGTTGCCGGAGATGGTGACAGGCTCACCGTTCAGGGTCACTCCCTCAGGGAGTTTGAGTGTGAAGTGAGCGAAAGAGAAGTGACGTTCCAGCTGGAGTGTTCCATCAGGGTAAGCGCCACCGTCGATGACAGCGATCTCAGCCTGGGTGGAGAGGGCGTCATTCTTGCTCAGCGACTCAATCGTTCCGTCCTGGGCGGCGATGTCGTAGTCACATTTCTGGCTGACATTGGTAGGGTCAACGCCGTTTCCGAGGTAGAAGTACCTCAGGGTTACTTTGCCTTCTGTCACTCCCAGCATAAGGGTACCCTCGAACTTTCCGGCATTCACGTCAGTAAGTTTCAAAATACCCTTTGTGCCTCCGTTCACATCGGTGACGAGCAGCTGGTCGCCATCTGTCCACGCGCAGTTGAGGTTACCGTTCTCCTCGCTGAGGATAGAACGGGTCTCAGCGTCGCCTTTGCTGGCATAGACCGTGATGTGAGCGCTTTCCAAAGCAGGTGTACCGCCATCGCGGAGATCATCCGAGCAGGAGATCGCCGCCTACCATGCGAAGTTCACCGAGAGACTGAAACAGCTGCTCTGCGACAATAATATTGTCATCGACGAAAACCGCGTGCTGACCGAGTGCGCCGTCTACGCCGACCGCGTAGCGATCGACGAGGAGCTGACACGGCTGGAATGCCACTTCGGCGCGTTCCGCGACATTCTCGCATCGGGCGAGCCCTGCGGGCGCAAGCTGGACTTTCTGCTCCAGGAGATCAACCGTGAGACCAACACCATCGGCTCCAAGGCGCAGTGCCTGGAAATTGCCAAACGTGTTGTCCACATCAAGGCGGAGCTGGAAAAGATCCGCGAGCAGATTCAGAACATCGAATAACCGAATACAGAGACAAGAGGAATAAGAGGAAACGGAAATGAAATTCATCAACGTAGGCTTCGGCAACATGGTGGCGGCGGACCGCGTGGTCGCGCTGGTCAGCCCCGAATCCGCACCGGTCAAACGCCTCATCGGCGAAGCGCGCGAGGGCGGCAGAGTCATCGACGTGACCTGCGGCAGACGCACGCGCGCCGTGATCGTCACCGACAGCGACCATGTCATCCTCAGCGCAACGCAGCCCGAGACCATCTCCAACCGTCTGGCAGACGACGCGGAGGATGTGGAGGACGAAGAGGAGGACGCAGAATGAACGGCAGTCTGCTCTTCATCATTTCGGGTCCCGCCGGCAGCGGCAAGGGCTCAGTGGTTGCCGAGGTGCTCCGCCGGGACGACCGCTTCATGTGTGCGATCAGCGCGACGACCCGCCCCTGCCTTGCAGGCGAGGTCGACGGCGTGAACTACTATTACATCAGCCGCGAAGCCTTTGAAGAAAAGATCCGCACGCACGGCGTGCTCGAATACACCGAATACTGCGGCAACTATTACGGCACGCTGAAAAGCGAGGTCGAGCGGGCAAAAGCCTCGGCAAGCACCTCATCCTCGAGATCGAGGTGGACGGCGCGACGCAGATCAAAAAGCAGTATCCCGAAGCGGTGCTGGTGATGGTCACGCCGCCGAGCGTCACCGAGCAGAGCCGCCGCCTGCACAGCCGCGGCAGAGACACCGAGGAGTCGATCGCGCGCCGTCTGAAGCGCGCCGAGGCGGAGCTTGACTACCTGCCGAAATACGATTACCTCATCGTCAACGAGGACGACAAGCTCGACCGGGCGACCGACGATTTTCTCACCGTTGCCCACGCCGAAGCGCTCCGCACCGCGCACCGCGCGGATTTTGCCGCAAAATATTTCGCCAAATAACTGATACGAACATCCCAAAGGAGACAAAATACCATGATTAACAAGCCTTCCGTAGAAGAACTGACCAAAGACGGTCTCAACCGCTATGAGCTGGTCATCGCGACCGCAAAATGCGCGCACCTCATCACCGACGAATACGTCGAGCAGCGCACCTATGCCGAAAAACTCATTGAGCGCAAGGAGACCGACAAGCCGATCAGCGCGCTGATCGACAAGGATATCCGCGATGAAAAGGCGGTCAAGAACGCCGTTGCACGTCTGCATGCAGGGCTCTACAAGGTCGTGCATCCCGGCGAAGAGGGCTATCTCGACGAGGCAGCGCTCGAAGCCGAGCGCGAGGTCGAGCGCGAAGAGGCGGACGCGGACGTCAATGCCAACGCCGTCAATCCCGACAGCAACTGATCCAAGATAAAACCGAGGACGCTGAAAAAACGGAGGTGGGTGCGTGGCACAGTATGCAAGCGTCTGTCTGCTGGATGCGCCGTCCGCGCTCGACCGCCCGTTTGACTACCGCATTCCCGCGCACCTCGCGGGGCTGATCGAACGCGGCTCCCTCGTGCACGTCCTCTTTTCAGGGGCAAACCGGCGGCATGTGGCGCTGGTCACATGCGTGAAGGACGAGACCGACAGCCCGCGCACCAAGGACATTCTCGATGTCAACAGGCTGATTTCGCTCACGGAAGAGCAGCTGGCGGTCTGCGATTTTCTGAAGGAATACACGCTCTGCACCACGGGCGACGCGGTGCGGACGCTGACCCCGCCGCTCTCCGCGCTGAAAAGCGCCACCGAAAAACAGGTGGTCTATGTCCGCCGCACGGCTGTGCCCGCAGGGGTGCTGCGCGGCGAAAAGCAGCGCGCGCTTTATGCGGCGATCGGCGCGGACTTCTCCAAGGCTGCCGACGCCTTTGCAGAGAGCGGGGCGGGCAGCGCCCAACTGAAGGCGCTGCGTGCA
>ENA-OPRX01000499-OPRX01000499.1-human-gut-metagenome-genome-assembly--contig:-NODE-499-length-25663-cov-3.656475_pt1 | contig 25663 bp, 29 predicted proteins | sample MGYA00241450_ERZ501892 | MGnify/ENA primary metagenome ERZ501892 (study PRJEB25962, sample SAMEA2042223) | human gut metagenome | biome: human gut; feature: human-associated habitat; material: faeces...
CTGGCGAACATTGCTTCGCCTACGGCTACTGCCGGTGCCTATGGGCAGAATCTGACGGTAGAACCAACTTCCAAGACGACTACCATTGCCCAGGTTTCCTTGCAGAACACCAGCAAGCAGCGGGCGGTGGATTTTATCAACTGTCTGGTGGCTTTCTATAATCAGGATGCCAACGATGAAAAGAACGAGGTGGCCCAGAAAACCGCTGCTTTTATTGAAGACCGCATCGGCATTATCAACCAGGAACTGGGAACCACCGAGAACCAGCTGGCCGACTTCAAGCAGAAGTCCGGGCTGACCGACCTGACCAGTGATGCCCAGCTGGCCCTGCAGGAAAACTCCAAATATGAACAGCTGCGCATCGAGAACCAGACCCAGATCCGGCTGGTGGAATTCCTGCGCGACTATATCCACAATCCGGCCAATGAGGAAGAAGTTATCCCCGCCAATGTCGGCCTGAAGGATCAGGATCTCAGCAGCCTGATCGACCAGTACAATACGATGCTGATCGAGCGTAAGCGCCTGCTCCGCACCTCGTCGGAAAGCAACCCTGCCGTGATCAACCTGAATACCGGCATCGAAGCCATGCGCAGCAATGTGCAGACCACGGTGGCCAGTGTGCTGAAGGGACTTCAGATCACAAAGGCGGATCTGGAACGCCAGGCCCGCAAGTTTGAAGGCCGCATCAGCAGTGCTCCCCAGCAGGAAAAGGAATTCCTGAGCATTGCCCGCCAGCAGGAGATCAAGGCCCAGCTGTACATCATGCTGCTCCAGAAGCGGGAGGAAAACGCCATCACCCTGGCTGCTACGGCAACGAACGGACGCATCATCGAGGAAGCTCTGGCAGACCGTCTGCCGGTTGCTCCGAAAAAAAAGATGATTGCCCTGATTGCCCTGGTGCTGGGACTGGGACTCCCCGTCGGCTTTGTCTATCTGCGCGATCTGCTCAAGTATAAGATTGAGAACCGCGACGATGTGGAGCGGATCACCGATGTGGCTATTCTGGCCGAACTGCCCAAGTGCAAGACTCCGGAGCACGGAGCCATCGTGGTGCGCGAAAACAAGAACGATCTCATGGAAGAAACCTTCCGCGGCCTGCGTACCAACCTGCTGTTCATGCTGGGCAAGGAGGAACGGGTGATCCTCTTCTCGTCCACCCAGCCCGGCGAAGGAAAGTCCTTTGTGGCAGGAAATACTGCCGTCAGTCTGGCCTTCCTCGGCAAGAAAACCCTGATTGTCGGTATGGACATCCGCAAGCCCGGTCTGAACAAGGTGTTCAACCTGAGCCGCCGTGCCGAAGGTATCACCAATTACCTGAGCGATCCGGAACATGTCAACCTGTTCGACATGATCCAGCATTCCGACATCAGTCCCAACCTGGATATCCTGCCGGGCGGTCCTGTACCTCCCAATCCAACGGAGCTGGTGGCACGCACCGTGCTGGAAGATGCCATTGCGAAATTGAAGGAACGTTACGACTATATCATTCTCGATACTGCTCCGATCGGTATGGTAACCGATACCGCCATTATCGGCCGCGTAGCCGACATGTGCGTCTATGTCTGCCGTGCCGACTATACGCCGAAAGCCGGTTACCACTACATCAATGTGCTGCGCGACCAGCATAAGTTCCCGCGTCTGGCTACGGTGATCAACGGTATCGACATGAGCAAACGCAAGAACAGTTACGGTTACGGCTACGGAGCCAAGTATGGCTATGGCAAGGGCTATGGTTACGGCTACGGTTATGGTTATGACTCCGAACAGCATTCGTCCCGCAGATAATGCCCCAGGGCACTCCGGTTCTGGTTCACCTGATCCAGTGTCAGTTCCACCACCAGATAGCCCCGCTTGTTGCCGCTGCGCACCGCCTCGAAGCCCAGCTTCTTCATCAGCTGATTCACCTTGGCGGGGCTCATCAGCTGGCGGATTCCTCCGCTGATGCGGCTGATGATCTGGGCCGTGGTGATGAAGACAGCCGCTTCCCCGGGCAGGGGACGGCGGAAATACGTCTGGATCTGGTCCGCTTCCAGATCCGGTGCCCGGAAATACTCGTTGCGGCGGTTCACTTCTGCCACCTCGCTGCTGCTCAGCCAGTAGCGGAAACGGCTTTTCCAGAGTGCGTAAGCCTGGGCATACACCCCCCTGTAGTTCACGGGGTGCGTATACGGATCATCAATGGCGGTGATCTCCATGGGAAACCAGCGGCGGTCGCCTGAAACGTCGGTCAGGAAGTTGACATTGTTCGTCGTTCCGCAGAAACTGGCGATGTGCGGCTTCGATTCCTTGAAATGGCCGTACGCCCTCCGCTCGTTGATGATCAGGGTGGTCGATACCGCCTTGATGCGGCTCAGCGCCTCCGGCCGCAGCTCCTCGATCTCCTCCAGGCAGATCAGGGCAAACTCCGTCAGGCGCAGCTGGTCGTCCTTGGTCATCTGGGCAAAGTCGGACTTCACGCAGAAATACTTCCGCAGTTCCGGCGGCAGCAGGTTGTTCAGCCAGGTTGTCTTGTAGGTAGCCTGCGGACCGGCCAGCACCAGAATCTCGTGGTTCACCACCGAGCGGTCGAAGAGTGCTGCCACGCAGCCCACGAGCCATTTTTTCAGATACTTCCGGCAGTCCTCGGGACCCTGTACCGTATGGAGTGTATCGGCCAGTTCGCCGATGTAGTCCGTCTGTCCGTCCCAGGGATCCAGCCCGTCAAAATACAGTTGAAACGGATTGTAGTCCGCCACGAATTCCGACTCCAGCACATTGCGCAGGTCGGAGATGCGCACGCGGCTGTTTGTTTTGCTCATGCGTGCCCAGAGCGAGTTCACAATGTGGTCGTCCACTTCCCGGAAATCCTCTTCGCGGTTTTCGCGGGTGAAGTCCACCTCATACTTGCCGGTAATGACATTCCGGCGGAACGACCCCTGACCGCTGAGAAAATCCTCGATCTCCGCCACGCCAGCCAGCGGTTGCCGTGCATGATTCTTCCCGGTGGTGGGAACTTTTGTACCGAATTCCTCTGTCTGCAGGTAGCACGAGCGGAAGATCCCTGCTATGTCGCCGTCGTAACCGGTAAAGGTGTTCAGCGCCTATTCCGTGGCCTGCTCCTGGTCTATCCCGTAGCGGTTGAGCAGATACCCCATCCGCATGATGTAGTCGTTGTGCTGGTGCGGTTCGTAGGTCACCCCCTGCGCTTCCAGCTCCTTCCGGGCAGTGGTAACGGCCCTTTCCAGCCGGTAGTTGCGCATCCGTTTCCGGATTTTGGGAACCACCTCAGCCCGGAAGGAAAGGTACGGCATCGGGATTGAAAAACAGATGCTCGTCGTGTGCAAGTCCGCTTAGGCGGGTGGCATTTTTGCATTTCAGGTCACATTCCACACCCAGCAGTCGGGCATAATAGTCATTCGCCAGCAGGAAGGCGGCCCGGTAGTGCGCTTCCGAAGCCAGGTATGCGTCCTCGTCAAGCGGAGAGGCGACACTCTTTTGCAGGGTGTTTTCATCGTGCTCCACGCGGTAGAGAATCCGGATGCCCGCTCCGCTGATTGTGGTGTAGGTGAGCAGGGTATGCGGGTCGGCAACGATCCGCTTCAGCAGTTCCGGCAGGGCAGCCTTTTCCAGGTGGTCGATGTCCACCAGTCCGACGGAAGTCCACCCGCAGATATGCCTCTTCCGCTTGCCACCCTGAAAACGGACGGCAACGGAAAAGCAGGGGCAGGAAGATTTCTCCTTATCGGCAGCAGCGGCATTTCCCTGCGAAGCGTAGTAACGGTGTTTAAGGGTGTGTAGTTTTACTGTGGGATCCTGTCGGATCATCCGGATGATTTCACTGAGTGTTGCGTCCGCCGGCAAGGTGTCCGCATAACCTTTGAAAAGGCTGAATGTAATGTCCTCCATGGCATTGATGTTTTAAAGTTTTCCACAAAGGTTGTGAAAGGTGTGTAAACCACCAAATCTTGCTTACCGGCATGGTGGTAATAAAATATAGATAAATTAAGAGAATTAACATATATTTGTGTCGTATTTTTTAAAATTAAAAAAATGGCACAAAATCATGAACCCAATGCCGCCCTGGGGCGGTACATTGAGATGCTGCATCGCCGTGTGAAAGTCGACGGCAAGTTATTAACCATTCGTGAGATCTGCGACCGGGCCTCGATGAGCGCCCGCACGTATGAGAAAGTAAAAAAGGGGTCAGTACGAATCTGAACCAGTACTACGACATTTTCCGCATTTACCTTCCGCAGTTCCGCCAGTCCTCCGAAGTCTTCCGGCAACAGCTGATCCAACTGCTTGACAGTCTGGAGGATGACTATCGGGAACGGCATCCGGAAGACAGGCCTTAACCGGCAGTTCTGCCAGGTTTGCCAGGGCTGAATAAAACTTTTATAGTTAGTGCGGACAAAAATAGATCTATTTTTGTCCGCACTTTTCCCTATAAGTTTATATATAGGTTGGCAAAGCTGGCAGAAAGACTGATGCTTTTGATTGTAACCGATTGAAAATAAGTAGTATATGATGTTGTCCGCTGTTTTTGGTGAATGTGCGGAAAGGTTGCGTTGCGGTTGGGTGCTTAAAGTGGAGACTTACAAAAACTGAAAAATAAGGGTACATTCTATGGAAAATATTCCTTCAAAGGTGATACCGCAACGGTAGCGATCGGTCCGAAAGGTTACAGGTCTTTTGGTGAAACAATGCCTGTTCATTTTCGTACGATACAAACCTTTTTGCAGGATGTTGTGCTGTCGTTCAGGATTCAGGAACTTTCCCTGACCAAAAGAAACAGATTCCCGTTTCATATTTCTCTTGATCGGTTTGACCTCAAGGATGCTTTGAATTATGTGTTCAAACCGGAGCATACAGAAGATCTGGAGAAATATAGACTGGAGAAGGGAAAACAGATAAAAGTAACCAAAGAGGCTCAGGTGGATTTAGGCCATCAAGCCCGTATGCAGCTTACCATAGGTTTTCAGGTAATGAACGATTCAAACGTACATCTGTTGTTCGACCTGCATGCTTCTTATGTCCCTTCAGAAGGCATGGAAGCGGATAAGCTATACAGTCTGGCTTCAGAATTGAACGACATTATGTTTGATGCGTTCAGGTATGTGGTTACTGAAAATATCATTCACGTATTAAGAGGAGAAAATTGACCATGAACGGATTTGCATATTCTATCCAGACAGAGACTGCTTCCCGCAGAAGAGAAAGCAGATCACGCGGTATATGTCTGCTCAATTTTCCTGCAATTGACCTGTACCGTAATGTTGCCGTGCAGAAACGGATCAGGCAGGCATTGAACAGGCTGGAGGAGCTTAAGTCGCTGCCGGAGAACTGGGATGAAAATGGTGCTCTCTCCATTGAACGGAGAGCGTATGAGAATACGAAATGTGCCCTTGAAATCATTGGAGAAAAAGCGTCTGAAGCCTGGAACCTGTTTCCCAATACAAATGGGACATTACTTCTTACTGCTCCCGGAAAACAGTTGGCTTCCATCAATATAGGCAATGAAAACTTTTCATTTTTTGCCATGGGAAAAGATAAAAAGGTGGTCAAAGGGATGAGAGAGTTTTCCCCGGAGAATCTGACCAATGCTTTCGATCAAATTCAAGCAGAGATAGGCCGTGTCTGAAGAACAGGAAGTCATATCAGTCAGTGAATATGTAGCCGATCATGAACAATTGGCACGCATCATATTCTCTCCATCCATGGTATTGGGCGAGGTAGTCGCTCCTTCCAAAAGCAATCCTTTTCATGCAGGAATCAGTTATACTGCTGGTTCAGAACTGATAAAGGGACATTGTGAAAGCCCTGAATTTCTGATGGTCACTTCTATGCTGGCCAGTCAAAGCATTTTTGTTCCTTTTGAGTATCAATCTTCTTAAAATTATGGCGAAAACGGAACATCTGAACAGCGAACAGAACATCGAGAGCATCATCAGCGCTCCGCTGGTTGCCCTTTCCAAGGCCAACATGATGATGCTGTCCGGACAGACCACCTTCCTGCTGAAGAACTGTTTCGAATACAAGGACGGTGTCTACGAACCGGTGATGATCACCATGAGCATCCGGGTGGGAGGAGCAGAAGGAAAATCCATGACTTTCCAGATGCCCCTGATCAACCTGCTTTCCATCAATGCCCTGTCCGTAGCCAAGGCCCATATCAATTTTTCCATCGACATCACTTCGTCCGACAGCTATCCGGCCAACGGAACGACCGATATTCTGAGCGAGAAAGCCCTGTATCGCGGCCGTCTGAACGGGACTGAGCGGGACGGGAAGACTCCGGCCATAAAAGGACTGGAAGTGTCTGTGGAAACCACCTCGCAGCCCCTTTCGCGCGGACTGCTTACCGTTATGGAACTTTATGAGAAAGCTATCCGTGCTTCCGTTCCCGTCCAGAAGACGGAAACAGAACCGGAAAAAACAAACCTTTAAAAAAATAACAATATGTCCAATACGATCCCATGTCCTTGCTGCCGGAATCTTATCTATTTCGATCTGGCCCTGCTCCTGAAAGGAGAAGCTTTTGAATGCTCCCAATGCCATGCGCGCATTTCGCTGACTCCGCAGAGCCGTCCCATTGTGGCCGAAGCCAGTGCCCGGCTGGAAGAGCTGAAGCAGCAGGCTTTGCGGAAGCCGGAGGAAAAGTCGGAAGAACAGTAAAAACACTTTATAATGATCCCTTTCAAGTCGTTTATCCGGCAGCTCTGCGAGGCGGTGAACTCCGTTTCGCACAATCAGAGGGCAGAGCTGGACACCGTTCTTTCGGGAACTTTCACGAAGGAAACGGAGAACGGAACCGACCAGTACACCCCCCGGGAAGTCCGGTTCAAAGTGCCTTACACAGACGACAAGGATCAGACCGCCTGGCGGACCGTCCAGGTTCCGCTGGCCGCACTGGTCTCTCCGCAGACCGTACATATAGACAAAATTACGTTTTCGTTGGATTGCAGCCTTTCCGTCAGATCCGGTGAACTGATGATGGGAAAGCCCCGCAGATTCCATCTTTTTCATAAAAGTGTAAATACCCGCATTGAATTTACCCTCACGAGAGGAGGCAATGCGCAGGAACTTGAAAATCTGATCACTGATTACGAAGCCAGTCTTCGTAAAACAGTGGAGAAATAAATTAGTAACTGTTTAAAACACCAATCAGATGGAAAAAGAACTTTTATCAATGGCCCAGCAGTTTACGGGCCTGCCTATGGAAGATCTTATCGGCGGTCCGCTCAATGCTTCCGCCAAGGCCAATGCCGCCATGGCACTGACACAGACCAAGTTTTTGCTTGAAACCTGCTTCAACAAGGTGGAGCGTGCGCTGACAGACGAGGAAAAAAAGGAGTATAAGAAAAAATACGGAGACGATCCTGACAGTTCAGTCAAGCATACCAGTTACGCTCCGGTAATGATTGAAATGTCGCTCGTGCGCGGCGTGCTGACACCGACTACGGATAAAAAGGGTAATCCGAGTACTGATATCAAGAACTTCACCACTTCGTTCAATCTTCCCCTGCTGACCATCATACCGGTCAATTCCCTGGGAGTAAACAATGTGGATATTTCCTTTGAAATGGAAGTGAAGTCCAGTTACTCGGAAACGGAATCAGAAAACAAGGAAACGGAAACCAAGGGCGAAGGCTCGTTCGAAAGCAAGCTGGGGTGGGGACCTCTGTCGGTCTCCATCAAAGGATCTGCCAGTTATTCCTCACGTGACTCTTCCACCCATGATACACATTATGAGAAGAGCAATTCCGCCAAATATACGGTCAATGTCCATGCCGGACAGCTTCCTGTTCCCAAGGGAGTGAATACCATCATCGAAGCCTTTACGCAGGCTATCCAGCCGATTGAGATGCCGGTGGAAAAGAGTGATGAAGAAGATACGAAGTAATAGGGTAACTTGATAATTATCAACCTATGGCTAACATCAATATCTACCGGGGTTTCAGCAATGTGCAGGAAGTCATCCAAGTGTTGACAAATGAAACCGCTGGAGGAGAACCTTTTATGTCTGATATAGAATGGGATAATTTATACGGGCAAGAGAAAGATGAAGTCATAAGCCGACAAATACGGGGTGAAGGTGGAGCAGAAGGCGATACCAGAGTGACCTTTAAAAATACACGGAAAAGAAAAGGCGTTATAGAGTACACGCTGAATCCTGGTGTAGCCCAAGGTTTTGGAACACTTTGCGTAATAGGAGCTACCGTAGATGATAGCGCAGTCTTAGCCCAAACGCGAAATAGAGAAAGTAGCGTTGTCTTTCGGACTTGCGAACCTATTTTTATCCATAGTTTTGTATTAGGCTGGTTTTATAACGGATGTTTAGAACAGATTCCGGAAGAATTAAATAGATTTATCCCGAATCCACAAATGCATCCATTCAGTATAGATGAAGAAATATTGGAATTTTTTATCCAGACAATTTCTCTTAAAGCAAGTCCTTTGCATAATATGATTCAAGGGTTGAATCCGCTGTGCTGATAGCATTGGAATATCTGAAGGAATTCTTCCTCGAAATAGTTAAAGAAGAAAGTGCTATTAAATTCTTCGTTTATGACAATCGGAACTAGTACTCACAAAAGAAATTACGAACTGATCAATGCCATTGACATGGAGCAGTGCAAGAACGGCTACTATTACGGCTATGTAAAATAATGCGTTATGATAAAAGAACTTACCACTACCCTGTTTCAAGTTCAGGACTACTGCGACAAGACCCAGCTTTTGGCCAAGGGTGTCTCCTACTACTGCGGTATCCTGTATTACCGTCTGGACTGGCTGCATGAGGACATCCCGACGGCTGTGTATCACCCCTTCCAGCAAAAGCTGTTGCGGGAAATTCTGCTTTCGGTCAGTATGCTGAGCCTGAACCAGGTGGAAGAATACGCCTGGACTCATCTCAGCCTGCTGCTGCATGACCTGTTTTCTCCTGCCGAACTGCAGGCCATCGAAAGCGAAGTACGCGACTGCATCCGTGCTCTGCTGCCTACCCTGACTCCGGAAAGCCGCATGGCTTTCGAAATGCAGTATTGGGGAGAAGATGAAATGACGGATGAAAAAGATGAAGAGCTGAATGAAATTCTGGCGGAAATCCAATGACTGGATAATATAAGATAATTTAGAACCTTTACTTGGCGCAGACTATCTGTCCTATAAGAATACAAAAAGACGAAGATAACATTCATGTCTGATAATTTTAATAAAAACCGAATTATAAAAAACTCACTGTTACTCTATGTGAGAATGCTGTTTACCATGTGGATCAATTTATATGCCACACGGTTAGTGCTTCAGAACTTGGGTGTAGAAGACATGGGAGTTTACGGAGTCGTAGGAAGTATTGTCAGTATATTCTCTGTTTTTACTGGAGGTATTACCAGTGCGGTACAACGCTTTATCACTTTCGAAGCCGGTTTGGAAAAAGGAAATGTAAACAAAGTATTTTGTTCTTCATTAAATGTAATCTTTATTTTAGCGGGAATCCTTTTAATTATATTGGAATCAGTTGGGTTGTGGTTCTTTTATACCAAAATCAATATTCCGGAAGCGAGTAAAGATGCTGCCTTTTGGGTATTTCAATTCTCTATACTGACATGTCTAATTAATCTGATAAGTATCCCGTATAATGCCTTAATCATAGCAAAGGAAAAAATGAATGCTTTTGCATTTATATCTATTATCCAGGTAATTCTGAATTGTATGGCAGCCTATTTCATTTCGCTTCTTAATGATCGATTGTTATGGTATGCTTTATTTATGCTTTTGACTAGTTTTATTGTACGTTTAACTTATCAGGTATATTGTAGAATTTATTTTCCTGAATCGCAATATCATAGAGGTATAGATAAAGTACTTTTAAAAGAAATCGGGAAATATACCGGTGTTTCTACTACTTCAGGAGTTTTACAAATGATTTCGGGTCAAGGCCTTACTTTAGTTATCAACTGGACATCTGGAGTCGCTCTTAATGCTGTTTATAATATTGCTTTACAATTAAAGAATTCTATTTTATCTTTTGCGATGAACCTGTTCAAAGCCATAGCTCCACAAATCACAAAGACTTATGCAAATGGTGAAATGGAACATTATAAAACATTGGTGTACACCGGGAGCAAGTTGGAAATATTTCTAATTTATTTTATCATGATTCCATTTTTGTTTCGAACGGAATACATTATGAAACTTTGGTTAGGAAATTCCTTGCCTCCTTATACAGTTGAATTTGCAAAATGTATTGTTTTTATTAGTTTGTTATATGCTGCTTTTGAACCAATTCGTACAGCTGTACTGGCTACTAATAAAATCAGAAACTTTATGCTGATACCAGAAAGTTTCTATCTTTTAGTTTTACCCGTTAGTTTTATCAGTTTTCATTTTAGCCAAAATGCAGTTTGGTTCATAGTTGCTGTTGTATTTATGGATATACTTACAGCCTGTTTACGGATTTATTTAGCCTCTCAAGTGTCAGTTTTAAAGATACGGGATATTATAAAAAAAATATTATTTCCAGCTATGTTTGTAGGCGGACTTTCATGTGCTGTATGTTGCTTTTTGGATTTTGTTTTTAGCTATAATTTGTTGGGCTTTTGCATTTTGTTAGTGATAAATAGTTTATTGTTAATAGGAATAATCTATTTAGTGGGTTTATCAAATCATGAAAGAAATATAGTGAATAAAATCGTGTTTAAATTGTTGCAGAAATAATTCTGTGATTATTCCCTAATTTTGAAAATTATTTTTCAAAATAATAATATAGGGATAAACAAATGATATAATTAGTATTAGACTATTTGTAATATAAGTCTTGCAAATTATTTAAATATGAAAAAAATAAAAGTAAATATTCTTTCTCCAGGGCGTTTTCATGTATGTGATTTGGCACGTGAGTTAGATAAAAATGGATTTGATGTAAAATTCTATTCTTTTGTTCCTGCTAAAAGAACTTTGAAATTTGGTTTGCCAAGACATTGTAGTGCTTCTTTATTTTATCTGATGATTCCTTTTCTTGCTTTGGAAAAGAAACTTTTTAAAAAGCAAAGGTGGGGTACGGTGTTGAGAATGAAAGTACAAGATTCTTTTACTGCTATTATTATGAGAAAGTGTGATATCTTGATAGCAATGAGTGGATCTTTTGTATATGCCGTAGAAAAAGCTAAGAAACAAGGAAGTTTGATTATATTGGAAAGGGGATCGAAGCATATACTTGAACAGAAAAGAATTTTAGAATCTATTCCTAGTTTGAAAGTCAAGAAACCTGTACCTGATATCAATGTAAGAAGAGAACTTAAAGGATATGAATTGGCTGATTACATAGCTGTTGCTTCTCAACATGTTGTAGACAGTTTTTTAATTCATAATTACCCACAGGAAAGGCTATTTAAAAATCCATATGGGGTAGATTTGAGTATGTTTGCCCCTCAACCTCAGATTGAAAAAAAATATGACTTTATCATGGTAGGAGGATGGGGATACAGAAAAGGTTGTGACTTAATTATTGAAGCTATTCGTAAAACCAATTACACCTTTCTCCATGTAGGAGGAATCGTTGATTTAGATTTTCCACAAGAAGATAGATTTACCCATGTAGATACTGTAGATCAAAGTCAATTAATTAATTATTACAATCAAGCGAAAATATTTTTACTTCCCTCTAGGGAAGATGGATTTGGGATGGTACTTTCTCAAGCTTTAGCTTGTAATCTACCTATTATAGGAAGCAAAGATTGTGGCGCTCCAGATCTACAACAAATGGTTGAAGATCCTCAATTCATTACTTTGATAGAGGATTATACCTCTGACGCTTTGATAAAAGCAATGAATCAGGCAATGAAAAATTATGAGAGCTTAAATGGAAAAACATATGCTGGTACAGCAATCAAAAATCTTACATGGGAAGCATATGGTAAGCGATATGCAGCTTTCCTTCGGTCAATTATTAGAAAATAAGAAATACAATGAAAATATTATCTGTAGGAAATATGGATGGGCTGAGTAATACTTGCCTCCACCGTCATTGGGCTTTAGAAAAAATAGCAGATGAAATTGATGTCGTAAATACTTCTGGTTTTACCAGTCTATGGTATAAAATTGCTTATCATTTATTTTTATATGGTATACCTATCCGAATTCCGGAAAATAGAAAAGAAAATACTCAAATCATAGAAAAAATAGACTCAACATATTATGACATTATTTGGATCGATAAGGGAGTAACAATTTATCCAGAAACTTTACAATATATTAAAAGAAAATCTCCCAAAACGGTGATAATCAGTTACTCCCCTGATAACATGGCTTTACGTCACAATCAATCCCAACAATATCTTGAATGCATTTCACTTTACGATTATATTATTACCAATAAATCGTATATTTTAGATGATATGAGACGATTAGGCGCTAAAGATATTCGTTTTGTCAATAATAGTTATGAGTCAACATTTCATTATCCGCGTATACTAACTTCAAAAGATTACCAAGAAATTGGAGGAGATATAGGTTTTGTAGGAGCATGGGAAAAAGAACGGTGTGAAAGCATTCTATATTTGGCACAACATGGACTTAATGTGCGTGTGTGGGGAGGAGGAAAATGGTTAAAATATAGGGGTATGTATCCGAATCTAAAAATTGAAGATAAAGGCCTATATTCTGAGAATTATGCAAAATCTTTCAAAGCCTTTAAAATTTCGCTCTGTTTCTTACGGAAAATGAATTACGATTTGCAAACCACTCGTACCGTAGAAATACCGGCTTGTGGAGGATTTATGATGGCAGAACGTACAATAGAGCATCAAGCCATGTTTGAAGAAAACAAAGAAGCCGTATTTTTTTCTTCCAATGAAGAACTATTGGAGAAATGCAAGTATTATCTTGTCCATGAAGAAGAACGTAAACAAATAATAGTAGCTGGACTAAAAAGATGTCAAACATCTGGGTATTCAAATATAGAAACAATAAAAAATATTTTAAATCAAATTGTCAGTGTTCGGTAAATAATATTACTTAATTATCGGGTTAAAACAAAACGATAACATTTTATAATTCCAAAGGCTATTTATATTTGAATTTTTTGACTAATAAAAATAAGTAAATGAAATCACGTATCATATATATAGATAAATTAAAAGGATTAGCTATTTTATTTATGGTAATGGGACATGTTGCACAAATATCATTAGAAGTTGGAAATACCACTTTTAATAAATTTTACACAAGCTTTCATATGCCATTGTTTATGTTTTTATCTGGAATGTTTATTTATAAATATTTTATAAAATGGAATATTAAAGAGTATTTGAATTTTGTTTGTAAAAAAGCATTAAGAATATTGGTGCCATTCTTTTCTATTGGTTGTTTATATTCATATTTCTTTTACAAAAATATCCATTGTCTCTTTGATGGAACTTTTAATGGATATTGGTTTTTACCAGCTCTTTTTTTATGTATGATCATAGATGTAACGTTACAATATGCAATAAAATCACTTTTTCCAAAAGCAAAACTAACAATTGATATTATATTTAGAGGTATATTATTTCTTATATTGGTATATTTATACTCTATTGGGTTAACTCATCCATATTATAGAGGGTTTATCTACCACTATCCTTTCTTTTTTCTGGGAGTATTAACTGTTAAATATCCCTACATACATAATCAAATCTTATTTAATACAAAATTACCGGCTTTCTTGTTTATTGGATATATTGTATTATGGAATTTTACACAACAAGTTCCATTTCGTTTCAACTTAATCAGTTTTTTTTCAATACCATTGCTTATTTATCTTTTTAATAGATTAGATTCATATATACCTAATATATTCTCATTTTTAGGTCTTTATAGTATGGAAATATATATTTTCCACCGTTTTTTTCTTCCCTCTTTAACTCAATTAGGAAATTTTTTAACCGATAATATTGCGTCGTTTGACAAGAGTGAAAATTTTATATTATTTCTATTAATTACTTTAATCATAGCCATCCCTATATGTTTTATATGCATTATAATAGGACGTAGTATAAAAGAAATTCCGTTACTAAAAAAAATTATTATGGGATAATATATCAACATATTAAACTTATAATCAAAATATCCAATTATTATGCCACTCAATAATCGAGAAAAGGACATTATTCTTATTAAAAAAGCTTTAATAATAATCCTAATTATTGCATGCTTTTTTGAATGCATATATTACCCTACTTTTAATAGTTTTTTACTAAGTTGTACATCTTTAATTAGTTTGTTGCTATTTAATAAATTTATATTTAAATTAGATGTTATACAAAATTCTCCAATTGCCTTCTTTGCATTTTCTAATTTAACCCTATTCATGTACTTGCCCATTCCGGTAACCTTATTAGATGGAAATTCTGCTGACCATACTTTAAAAATACCTGAAATCACTTTTTCATTGCAGTTTTTATATTATATAATAGCTCTTGCTGCCTTTTATTTAGCTTTTAGCAAATCAAAGGTCAATAAAAGTCGTTTAGTTTGGTGGCTATATAATAAAAGATTCTTTCCTATCCCAACAACTAAAACATTATGGGTTTTAGGATTTATTGGTTGCATCCCAAGATTTATCTTATTAATAGCAAATTTAAATATAGGGGCAGGATTCCTTTCCATCATATCTTTTTTCATGTATTCACCTCTGATCATTTTATTTAAACCCTTAATTGGTGGGCAAAAAACTACAAAAAGTCAAAAAATAGCTGTAATATTATATTTTATTGCTATCATTATTTTGCTTATAGGAACTAATGGACGCCATTATTTAATCACTCCCATAATTATAGTATTAGGATGTTATTTTATTTCATATTTCCAAGATTTGAATGCTCCCAGTATTCTCACTCTGAAGAATATAATTCTTTCAATCATTATTTTTCTTTTGATATCTGGCCCTATATCAAATTTAGCGACAGCAATGGTTATGGTAAGAGATGTAAGAGGAGATATTTCTTTCAATCAACTTATCACAGAAACATTAACCTTAATGAATGATACAAAAGCTATTAAGGATTTTAATATGACAATGAAAAGTAGATCGGAGAGTTCGTCAAATTTAGATTGGGATGAGCATTACGTATCAAATGTTTTTTTGGAACGTTTTTGTAATTATCGAGTAGTAGATGCAAGTATTTATCACTCTATTCGACTTGGCTGGATAAATAATTCAATGATAAAAAAATTTACGACTGACATACTTGAATTACCTCCAAGCCCTATACCTCAAATATTTTTTGGGCTTGATAAATCTAAAAAAGATTCCCAAATGGATATTTTGTATCATCTTTCATCAAGAGAACCATTATCGGGTGGCTTAAGAGTTGGTGGTGATGTAGGATTAGGACTTTCTATTTTTGGTATCTTTTATTTTCTAATTGAACTTCTTGTTTATTATGTATTTTTTCGTATATTAAATTGTCTTTTTATAAGGAAACAAGGGAAAATTATAATCTCATTTTTTATATTGATTCAACTTCTTGAATACTTTAATTCATTTACTGTACATAGTGGGATTGTTCGACATATAGGATTTATTATTTGGAATTTTTGGTGGACCTCATTCGTGCTTATAATTACTTATAGAATTGTTACTACTCTATTCATTGCAAAAAAAAGTATATAGTCTTTTTATCTCTACTGTATATAAAGATTTATGGTTTTGCACATTACATACAGGGATAACCAATGTAAATTTTGTATTTTACCATAATGATACTTATAAAAAAAGTATCATTATGATAGGCAATTATTGTTATCTGTATGTAAAATAAACTCAAGATTTTACAAAATAGAAAGGATTTTAAATCTTTGTCCTTTTTAAAATATTTACGTAACAGCAACACTTCATTCTGAATGAAGATACATATCAAAGCGAAAAAAACGGCAATCATTCTTTTTGAGCTTACACAGAAAAAGGAAACAGTTCAAAATCATTACTAAGCGAACTATCCAGTAATATAAAAGGAAATATATTTTTCTAATAGACTAAAATCTGCATACATAATCTAATTATGAGAATTTTATATATTTATCGTTCCGAAAAAATGGGCTTTTCAATAGGGAAAGTATTTCGTCCTATTGAACAAGAAATTAAAAAATGTGGTGAAGTAGACTCAATCTATCTCCCCAAAAGTAATTACAAACCATATAGCTTAATTCATAATATTCTTTTTGTTAAACGTTATGTAAAAAGAGGTAAATATGATATTGTTCATATAACTGGAACAGAACATTATCTGCTTCCTTTCCTTTGTTCATATAATACGATTATTACTGTGCATGATTTAGGATTTTATACTAAACAGAAAAAAAATATTAAACTTTTCGGGAAATATCTCTTATGGATAAAATCTTTACTCTATGCTAAATATGTAACTTTCATTTCTGATTTCAGTCAGCAAGAAGCTCTCAATTTAATACGTTTGCGTAATTATAGTGTTATTTACAACCCTATAGGTCATGAATTTCAGCCTATTCGGAAAGAGTTCAACATTAAATATCCCAACATTCTTCATATTGGAACAAAACCAAACAAAAATCTTTTTAACACAATAGAAGCATTAAAAGGTTTTCCATGTAAATTGAGAGTTATTGGAAAATTATCTGAAGAAGAAATTGAACATCTTCAAAGAAATCAAATAGACTATTCGAATGCATACAATCTATCGGATCTGGAAATCATTCAAGAATACCAACAGTGTGATATTGTCAACTTTCCTTCTTTATATGAGGGCTTTGGCATGCCTATTTTAGAAGGACAAAGCATAGGTTGTGTAGTCATCACAAGTGATCTTTCACCTATGAGGGAAATAGCCAACGATAGTGCGGTATTAGTAAATCCAACTGATATCAATTCAATGCGAGAAGGGTATAAAAAGGCAATAGAACAACACAAAAAGTATATAGAAAAAGGTTTTGAAAATGTAAAGCGATTTTCTATAGAAAATATCGCAAAACAATATAAAAGAATTTATGATTTTGTCTGTGAAAACTAATGTGCAATACCCAATAATTCGTAAACCAGAATTTGATATTCTAAAAGGTATACTTATCCTATGTGTAGTTATTGGACACACAAGTATAAAGTTTCCCTATGTAGATATATTTTGGTTTCATATGCCGGCTTTTTTTATGATTACCGGTTATTTGACTAAGAAATGGTTAACGCCTAAAGATATATATATAGCTATAAAATATAAAGATCATACAATATGGAATAGAATAGGGAAATATATTTTTCCATATTTATCTTATTCTGCTTTGTTCTTTATTCTTTTTCAACCAGAATCTTTACTCAAAAATTTAGTAAGAGTTCTCTATGGAGGAGTTAACAATACAACAGGATATTCCTATCCGTTTTGGTACATAAATGCCTTATTTATAGCAATTTTAGCCATAGGGGGGGTAAATTATTTAAACAAAATAAATCTAATGCACTAATATTACTAATTATTTGGATCCTTTTACATTGTAATATTATGAAGTTATTGCCAATTCCTTTACCATGGGGAATGGATACAGCATTAGGTGCTGTTATATTTCTCTGCATAGGAAATGTTGCAAAAGAAATATATTCTAAAAAATGGCATTGGTACTTACTGATCTTACCTTTTATTTTTATCATATTCAATGAATATGCATCATTGCATTACAAACTCAATATGAAGAGTATGGTATATGATCACTTCATATTGGATTTATGTGTACCTGTCTTTTTTACATACTTCTTTTATAAAGTATCTATAATACTTTCTCACACACAAGGATTCTCATATCTGCTATCCTATTTAGGAACATGTAGTATGACCATTTATTTTACTCATGCTGCAATATTATCACTTACAAGAAAAGAACTGCAATGGAATGACGCAACAGGCGTTGTTTCAGCTATTGTAATAGGAGCATTACTACATACATTATTTAAACATTTTCGAATCACAAGAATATTATTTATTGGTAATCTAAAATAACAGTCACATGAAAGTCTTGCACACAGGAACATTAGATGTCAATGCCGGCGGACCAGCTATGAGTACCTATTATACTTTATATGGTTTACAACAATTAGGAGTAGATGCCGAAATTATCATGTATCCACTTTCCCCAACCGGAAAATTGAGAGGCGAAAAGGTTCCTGTTCATTTTGCCAAAGCTCCTTGGGAACATAAATTGGCCTATTCGCCTGTTCTAAAGAAAGAAATATCCGCGTTAGGCGAGTATGATATTTATCATGCACAAGGCATATGGCAGTACCCAACCTACGCATTGGTGGATGTTGCACGTAAAAAAGGAAAACCTTACATTATTACTCCACGAGGAATGCTTTATCCTCAGGATATCCGAAAATCAAATAAATTTTTTAAAGAATTATCTTTGAAATACCGTTTATTGGATGATCTGAATCGTGCTGCTTGTGTGCAGGTTACGTGTAAGGATGAAATGGAGCACTGCCGTAATTTAGGTGTAACTTCTCCCATTGCCATTATTCCTAATCCGATTGAAATAAAAGACTATACGGAGAAAAAGAAAGATAATATATTTCGTCTGGGATATTTAGGCAGGTTGTCTCCCCGAAAGAATGTAGAGAGTTTAATTTATGCTTTTCATGAATTGAAAGATCTTTCAAAAGATGCAGAGTTGCTAATCATAGGAGGAGGAGATGACAAATACGAAGCCTTTTTAAAAGCTGAAGTAAAAAGGTTAAATCTTAATAATGTAAGATTTACCGGTTTTTTGTCAGGAAAGGAAAAGGATGAAGCTATTGCTTCCATTTCTGTCTTGGCAATGCCCAGTGAATTTGAAAATTTAGGAAATGTAATATTAGAAGGACTTATTAGAAGAATTCCTTGTATTGCGACAAAAGGTTCTCCTTGGGAAGAACTAAATATTTATCAATGTGGATGGTGGGTTGAATACAAGCAAGAAGCAATTACAGAAGCGATACAGCAAGCCATTTTATCTACAAAATTGAATGAAATGGGAGAAAGAGGAAGATTGCTTGTAAAAGAAAATTATTCTATAGAAGCAATTGCTGAAAAGATGAAATCTATATATGAGTGGATGCTATCCTTGCAAAATAAACCTCATTTTTTATATATCTAAATATGGATTTATCAAAACATAGACCGGGATATATTCCTTTATCAAATAAAATAAAACGAGTTTTTTGGAATATTATATCCTTTTTTTTATTCAAGCCTTTTGCTACAAAGCTATTTCGCATATGGCGTCTTTGTATACTAAAAATATTTGGAGCTAAGATAGAATGGGATGCAGAGGTATACTCTTCCGTAAAGATATGGGCACCATGGAATCTACAAATGGGACACCGAGCATGCCTAGGCCCTAAAGTTATTTGTTATAATCAGGAAAAGGTAATCTTAGAAGATGATGTAGTAATATCACAATACAGCTATTTGTGTACAGCATCTCACGATGTCAATATGCTCAACACAGCTAAAGATTCTTTAATAACTGCTCCTATTTGGATAAAGGAAAAAACTTGGATTGGAGCCAAAGCATTTATTGGGCTAGGAGTATGCATAGGAAAAGCAGCAGTTGTTGGAGCAACGGCATCTGTATATAAAAATGTAGATGACTATCATATAGTGGGAGGAAATCCCGCTAAGACTATAAAAGTAAGAAAACTACGATAATGAAAAAAGAAACCACTATTTGCCTTGCATGTTCTGCAGGTGGACATTTAAGAGAATTACAATTAGCCATTGGAGATATTCCCAATCGATGGCATTGTTATTGGCTTACTCTTAAAACCACTTCAACAAAAGCATTTTTAAAAAACAAGGAACATGTTTTTCTTACAAATTTTCAACCTCAAAAGAAGTGGACACTTATCATAAATTGCCTTCAGGCAATATTTTGGGTATTAATCAAACGTCCGGATGTAATTATCACAACAGGAGCTGGTGTGACCGTCCCTACCGTATTTTTTGCCAAAAAACTATTAAAGACAAAAATTATTTTTATCAATTCGGCAGCTGACGTAACACATGCATCTAAAACTCCCATTTGGATAGAAAAATATGCAGATTTATTTCTCGTTCAATGGGAAGATATGAAACAAATATTTCCTAACGCAACTTGTATTGGTGTCTTATGATATTTGTAAGTTTAGGTACAATGGATATGCCATTTTATAGAATGGCAAAAGCTGTGGATGAATGGGCAGCTACTACAAATGAAGAAATTATTGTCCAAACAGGATATACTGATTTCAAATATAAAAATATCAGCAAAGTTTTTAAATTCTGTACGAAAGATGAGATGCAGAATTATATAAATCAAGCTGACATTTTAATCCTGCAAGGTGGATGGGGAGCTATATCGGAGGCTATGGAAAAAAAGAAAAGAATTGTTGTAATGCCCCGACATGACAAAACGGAGCATATTCATGACCAGTTCCAGCTTATCCGTAAACTTGATGAATTAGGTTGTGTTATTGGAGTATTTGATGAATACGATTTACCAGCTAAAATACTTCAGGCTTATTCTTTTCAGTTTCAACAAATCAAAAAAGGAAAGGCTGAACCGATAATAGAGAAAGCTTTACAAAGTTGGTTTAATAAATGACTATCTTCTATGGTTTGGATAGATACATCAGATTATTTGATTGCAGACTAATTGTGTGAAGGGGTTACACATAATAATGTTTTATTGATAGATTCCTGAAATAAAAAACAATGAAAAAGAGATTTTATTTGGTTATCCTGCTAATTATTTTAGTGGGAGGAGAATTTGCGCTCCGTCATTTCATAGGACTGACCCAAGCACCACTTTATTTTGAAAGTGATAAATATGAGTATATGGCATGTCCCAATCAGGATGGATATCGGTTTGGGAATCATTATCATTATAATTCTTTCTCCCAGCGCAGTGAAGAACCTGATACAACGAAGAGGATCGTTTTGGGACTGGGGGATAGTGTTATTTTCGGTGGGGTACAGACGGATCAGGATAATTTGGCTACAACTCGATTTACCGAGGAAACAGGTATGCAAATGCTAAACATATCGGCCGGAAGTTGGGGACCGGATAACTGTGCGGCCTATTTGAAAGAAAAAGGTTTGTTTCATGCCGAGGCCATGTTTCTGCTAGTGAGCAGCCACGATGCACATGATAATATGACTTTTGAACCTGTTGTCGGGATACATCCTTCTTATCCGAAAGAACATTATAAATTGGCTTATTGGGAATTGCTGGACCGGTATGTATTACCTCGGATATTTAAGAAAAAAAGAAAGAAACTGGATCCGGATCAGCAGGTGAATGCTGGTACGGGAGTTGATATAAAAAAGGACGGAAAGGTTTTTAATCCAGGATTTGAGCAGTTGAGAATGATGGCTGACAGTGCCGGAATTCCGTTGATTGTGTATTTGCATGCTGATGCAAAAGAGTTGCAAAATGGAAAATACAATGAGCAAGGTGAGGAAATAATGGCATGGGCAAAAAAAAATCAGGTTCCGCTGATCTGTGAATTGGAGTATAAGTTTACTCCGGATGAGTATAGAGATGGTATTCATTTAAACGAAAAAGGGCAAAGAAAGCTGGCGGAAATTATGATTAAGATTATTCCGCAATATCTAAAATAAATTTCTTTTGATGAAAGTTTCTATCATCACTTCCTGTTTCAATCGGGAAGAAACTATCGGGCAAGCCATTGAAAGCGTGCTGGCCCAGGATTATCCTGAGATAGAATATATCGTAGTGGACGGTGCCAGCAAAGACCGTTCCCTGCAAGTGATCAATCGGTACAAGGACCGGATCAGCCGGATTATATCTGAGCCGGACAAGGGGATGTATGAAGGGATCAATAAGGGCATCCGGGTAGCAACCGGAGATATCATAGGGTTGCTGCACAGTGATGATTTCCTGTATTCCCCGGATACCATCAGTAAGATGGTCCGGAAATTTGAGCAAAGCGGCGCGGATTTCGTGTACGGTAACGGGCTGTTTGTGGACTATCAGAATACAGACAAAGTGATCCGTAACTGGATGGGTGGATCATACAGCAAATGGAAGGTGAAGCACGGATGGCTTCCCCTGCATCCGACCTGCTATATCCGCAAATCCTGCATAGACCGGCTGGGGCTGTATGACGAGAGCTACAAGATTGCAGCGGATTCGGATTTTTTGTTTCGTTATCTGTATGAAGCGGATCTGAAGGTGGAGTATCTGAACGAGTACATCGTAAGGATGCGAATGGGAGGACTTTCTACCGATAGTGCCAAACGGAAACAGATGTGGCAGGAGGATGTGCGTATGTACCGGAGTCACGGGCTGCCGCCTACGTGGACGAAACTGCAGAAAATGGCATGGAAAGTGCCTCAGTTTATTACAGCTAAATTGAAATTTTAATTGATACCAATATGAGCGATTTGAAAAACTATACTATCGCCGTAGCCGGCACAGGCTATGTAGGTCTGTCCATCGCTACACTCTTATCCCAGCATCACCAGGTGACGGCTGTGGACGTAATCCCCGAAAAGGTAGAGAAAATCAATAACCGCATCAGTCCTATTCAGGACGAGTACATCGAAAAATACCTGGCTGAAAAGGAACTGAACCTGAAGGCTACACTGGACGGAGCAGCAGCCTATAAGAACGCAGATTTTGTGGTGATCGCTGCACCGACCAACTATGATCCGGTGAAGAATTACTTCGACACAAGTCACGTGGAAGAGGTGATTGATCTGGTGCTGGAGGTGAATCCGGATGCCGTGATGGTGATCAAGAGTACCATCCCGGTGGGTTACTGCCGCAGCCTGTATGTAAAGTATGCGAAGGTGTTCCGCGACACACCGGCCCTGCAGGGGAAGAAGTTCAACCTGTTGTTCTCGCCGGAGTTTCTGCGGGAAAGCAAGGCACTGTATGACAACCTGTATCCGAGCCGGATCATCGTGGGCTATCCGAAACAGATTGAAGGACGGGACGAAGAGAACGAGGCGATTCGTGCCATTGCCGGAGAACATCTGGAGGAGAAGGCCAAGGAATTTGCCAAGCTGCTTCAGGAAGGAGCAATCAAGCAGGACGTGGATACGCTGTTTATGGGCCTGAAGGAAGCGGAAGCGGTGAAGCTGTTTGCGAATACCTACCTGGCTTTGCGTGTCTCTTACTTTAACGAGTTGGACACGTATGCGGAAGTGAAGGGACTGGATACACAGGCCATCATTCAGGGTATCTGTCTGGATCCGCGTATCGGTACGCACTACAACAATCCTTCATTCGGTTACGGCGGTTACTGTCTGCCGAAGGATACGAAGCAGCTGCTGGCCAACTATCAGGATGTGCCGGAGAATCTGATTCAGGCAATCGTGGAAAGCAACCGTACGCGCAAGGATTTCATTGCGGATCAGGTGCTGAAGATGGCAGGTTATTATGATTATTACAACCGGGGTGACTTTGATCCGGCTTCGGAAAAGCAGTGTGTCATCGGAGTGTACCGCCTGACCATGAAGTCGAACAGCGATAATTTCCGCCAGAGTTCCATCCAGGGGGTGATGAAGCGGATCAAGGCGAAAGGGGCGCAGGTGATCATCTACGAACCGACACTGGAAGACGGAAGTACGTTCTTCGGCTCGAAGGTGGTGAACGATCTGGAGACATTCAAGCAGCAGAGTCAGGCCATCATTGCCAACCGCTATGACAACTGTCTGGACAGTGTGAAGGACAAGGTATACACGCGGGATATTTTCCGCAGAGACTAAGCGTGTTTTCTTTGTAAAGTGTTGCAAATCTGATCTTTTCTTGTTATCTTTAGGACATGAATCTTAAAGATAAATGCTATGAAGTATTTCACCATGGAAGAGTGCATCCACTCAAAGGTTGCCCGGGAAAGAGGGATTGACAACACGCCTTCGCCGGAAATAGAGGCGCATATCACGGAGAGTGTGGAGAGTTTGCTGGACCCGCTGCGGGAGGCATGGGAAGCCTGTTCGCGGAAGCAGGGATGGGGAACGCCCGCCATCCGGATTTCATCGGGGTACCGCTGCCGGGAACTGAACCGGGCGGTAGGGGGAAGCGTGACTTCTGCCCACCGGTATGGCTATGCGTTCGACCTGATTCCGCTGAACGGACGGATGAGGGAATTCAAGGCGTTCTGCCGGGAGTTTCTGAAGGGGCGGGCTTTTGATCAGCTGATTTCGGAAAACGAAAATGATCAGGGACTGCCGCAATGGATGCACGTGGGCTGCCGGCATCCGGACGGGAAGCTGCAGCGCGGACAGCTGCTGTCGCTGGTAAACGGGCGGTATCTGCCTATGACAATGTGAAACTTTATTCTGAATATATCATGAAAACCGGAAATCTTATTTGTCTGTTACTTTCTCTGGCCATTGTAGGGCATGTGGTGTATGCCCTGCTGAGTGAGTCGGAACCGCCGAGACTAGTTTCGCAGGGAAAGTCGTATACCGTGAAGGAACTGAATAACGAGGGGTATAATCCGGAAATTTGTTTTTCTGGCGATTTTTCGCTTTCTTTGTAAAATCAAAAAGCCGAAAGGAGGAATTATGGATGGTATGGATTTGACGTGCGGGCATTTTGTGAACCCGTTTACGGATATTGGATTCAAGATTATATTCGGACAGCCTGCCAGCAAGGAATTGCTTATCACGCTCCTTAACGAGTTGCTTTCGGGGGAGCACCGTATCACGAATCTGATTTTCCTGGACAAGGAGAATCACTCCGACAGCATGGCAGATGCGGGTATTATCTACGATCTGTACTGCCTGACGGACACGGGAGAATATATCATCGTGGAGATGCAGAACCGCTTTCACAGCAGCTTTCTGGACAGGACGTTGTTTTACATGTGTCGCGCCATTGGCAGGCAGGTGGAGAACTTGCGCGAAAAAAGAAAGAAGGAACGTGAACTGAGAATGGACGGGCATGATGCGGAGGAAGATGATTTTCTGCTGAAAGAGCCGATGCAGGAAAACTACGGTACCAGATACAGGCTTTCTACCGTGTACGGAATCTTCCTGATGAACTTCCGGGAACCGGGACTGGAAGAAAAATTCCGTACGGATACCGTTATTGCCGACCGGGAAAACGGCAGGGTGGTTAATCCGCACTTCCGGCAGATCTTCCTTCAGTTTCCTTATTTCACCAGGGAACTCAAGGAGTGTGAAACTCTTTATGACAAACTGATTTATACACTGAAGAATATGCAACACTGGAACCGAATGCCTGACGCGTTGAAAGAACAGGTTTTCAGCCGTCTGGAAGAACTTGCTGCCGTGGCTAATCTCTCGATGGAGGATCGCATCGCTTATGATAAGGCGCTGGATCGATATCGTGTGAGCCGGATTGTGGAAGAGGATGCACGTGAAGCCGGATGGAAAAAGGGACTGGAGGAAGGCCGTGCGGAAGGTCGTGCGGAAGGTCGTGCAGAAGGCCGTGCGGAAGGTCGTGCGGAAGGTCGTGCGGAAGGTCGTGCAGAAGGCCGTGCAGAAGGTCGTGCGGAAATACAAATAGCTATTGCACGGAATCTCAAGGCGTTGGGTATGAACAATGAACAGATAGCAAAGACTACGGGACTGAGAGAAGAGGATATAGAAGGACTGTAGGATGATGATAAACTGGCGAAAACGGAGCATACCCACCCACTTAGAACGGCATAATCCACCCACAATTA
>ENA-OPRX01000520-OPRX01000520.1-human-gut-metagenome-genome-assembly--contig:-NODE-520-length-25197-cov-3.098600_pt1 | contig 25197 bp, 20 predicted proteins | sample MGYA00241450_ERZ501892 | MGnify/ENA primary metagenome ERZ501892 (study PRJEB25962, sample SAMEA2042223) | human gut metagenome | biome: human gut; feature: human-associated habitat; material: faeces...
TTATTATTTTTGCAAAAAAAATAATTTAGTATATGGCTATAAGAATAGTTGGTGTAGATTTGCCTCAGAACAAGAGAGGTGAGATTGCGTTGACATACGTATATGGTATCGGACGCAGTAGTTCAGCAAAGATTTTGGACAAGGCAGGTGTTGATCGTGACCTGAAAGTAAAGGATTGGACTGATGATCAGGCTGCTAAGATCCGTGAAATTATCGGTGCTGAATACAAGGTTGAAGGTGATCTTCGTTCAGAAGTACAGTTGAACATTAAGCGATTAATGGATATTGGTTGCTATCGTGGTGTTCGTCATCGTCTGGGCCTGCCGGTTAGAGGACAGAGCACTAAGAATAATGCCCGTACACGTAAGGGAAGAAAGAAAACAGTTGCAAATAAGAAAAAAGCTACTAAATAATAAGAGTTAATATGGCAAAGAAAACAGTCGCAGCAAAGAAGAGAAACGTAAAAGTTGACGCTTACGGTCAAGCTCATATTCATTCTTCTTTTAACAACATTATTGTGTCTTTAGCGAATAGCGAAGGACAAGTAATCAGCTGGTCTTCCGCTGGTAAGATGGGATTCAGAAGCTCTAAGAAGAATACTCCTTATGCAGCTCAGATGGCAGCACAGGATTGCGCTAAGGTTGCTTACGATCTTGGATTGCGCAAGGTTAAGGCCTACGTGAAGGGACCGGGTAACGGACGTGAGTCGGCTATCCGTACGGTACACGGAGCAGGAATCGAGGTGACAGAGATCATCGATGTTACACCGCTTCCACACAATGGATGCCGTCCTCCAAAAAGAAGAAGAGTATAATCTCTGAATAAACAAAACTAAGGATCCAGCCGATGTGAAATAGATTGCACCAACAACCACCTCTCTGCAATCGCGGCTGCACTAAGCGGATTCGATAAAAACTTTAATTTTTAAAAGAATAAAAAATGGCAAGATATACCGGACCAAAAAGTAAAATTGCAAGAAAATTCGGCGAACCCATTTTCGGTGAGGACAAAGTTCTCTCAAAGAAGAACTATGCTCCTGGTCAGCACGGTGCCAACAAGAGAAGAAAAACTTCAGAGTATGGCAAGCAGTTGCTCGAAAAACAGAAAGCCAAATATACTTACGGTGTTTTGGAAAAACAATTCCGTAACTTGTTCGCCAAAGCAGAGCGTACCAAGGGTATTACGGGTGAGGTATTGCTGCAGTTGCTCGAGGCACGCCTCGACAATGTAGTTTACCGTTTGGGCATCGCTCCGACACGTGCGGCAGCGCGCCAGTTGGTTTCTCACCGTCACATCACAGTGAACGGCTCAGTGCTCAACATCCCTTCTTACAGCGTAAAGGCAGGCGACGTTGTTGCAGTGCGTGAGAAATCAAAGTCATTGGAGAACATCGCTGACGCGTTGGCAGGCTTCAACCACAGCAAATACCCATGGCTTGAGTGGGATGAGAGCATCAAGGGAGGCAAATTGCTTCACTTGCCACAGCGTGAAGACATTCCGGAGAACATTAGAGAACAGGCTATCGTCGAGTTGTATTCTAAACAGTAAAATTGTAAATATCCATGGCTATTTTAGCATTTCAGAAACCTGATAAAGTATTAATGCTCGAGGCAGACAACCGTTTCGGAAAGTTTGAGTTCCGTCCGTTGGAGCCGGGTTACGGAGTAACCGTCGGCAATGCCTTGCGAAGAATATTGCTTTCTTCGCTCGAGGGTTATGCTATCTCGTCTATCCGTATAGACGGAGTGAAACACGAGTTTGCAACTATTCCTGGTGTTATAGAGGATGTTACCAACATCATCTTGAACCTCAAGAAAGTTCGCTTCAAACACCTCGTGGAGACAGATGAGCCGACCGCGGGCAAAATCAACGTATCGGGCAAAGAAGTCTTGACAGCCGGTGATTTGGGCAAGGAGCTGAGCGGGTTTGAGGTGTTGAACCCTGACTTGGTGATTTGCCATTTAGATCCAACTGTGGCTTCGTTCACGATGGACTTTACAATCAATAAGGGTCGCGGCTATGTACCAGCCGACGAGAATGTCCAACCGACAGACGCTGTCGACGTGATAGCCATCGACTCTATCTATACTCCGATTGTCAACGTGAAGTATGCGGTAGAGAACTATCGTGTAGAGCAAAAGACTGACTACGAGAAATTGGTTCTTGAGATTTCTACTGACGGATCTATCCATCCGAAGGAGGCATTGAAAGAGGCAGCCAAGATTCTGATCCATCACTTTATGCTGTTCTCTGACGAGAAAATCGCGTTGGAGACAACAGAGACTGACGGCAATGAGGAATTCGACGAGGAGGTGCTCCACATGCGCCAGCTCTTGAAGTCCAAACTTACCGATATGGATCTTTCTGTCCGTGCGCTCAACTGCTTGAAGAGCGCGGAGGTGGAGACTCTCGGCGAACTCGTTCAGTTCAACAAGACAGATTTGTTGAAATTCCGCAACTTCGGTAAGAAGTCGCTTACGGAACTTGACGAACTGTTGGCAAGCTTGAACCTTTCGTTTGGAATGGATATTTCAAAGTATAAATTAGATAAAGAATAATTACAATGAGACATAATAAGAAAATCAACCACTTAAGCCGTAAGAAAGCGCACTTGGACGCAACATTGGCGAATATGACCATTTCGCTGATCATGCACAAGCGCATTTTCACCACTTTGGCCAAGGCTAAGGCTTTGCGCATCTATGCAGAGCCTATCATCAACCGCGCTAAGGACGACACTACGAACTCTCGCCGTGTTGTGTTCAGCTACTTGCAGAACAAGAATGCAGTGACTGAGCTGTTCCAGGAAATCGCTAAGAAAATTGCAGACCGTCCAGGTGGCTACACTCGTATCATCAAGACTGGCAATCGCCTTGGTGACAACGCTAAGACTTGCTTTATCGAACTCGTTGACTACAATGAGAACATGCTTAAAACAGCAGGCAAGAAGAAAACTACCCGTACACGCCGCTCTCGCAAGGCTGCCGCTGAGGCTCCTGCTGCTGAGGCACCTGCAACTGAAGCTCCTGCTACAGAAGAAAAGGCTGCAGAATAATCGAGTATTTTCAGATACTATTATAGGGCGAGACAACACGCAAAGTGTTGTCTCGTTTTTTTTGTTTTGTAGCCATCCGGAATCGGCCGCCGTCAACGGTCAGTTTGCAGCCAAAAAAGCTCCGCGACGAAATGCGCCTCGGTGGATGCCTCTGCAACCGCCGAAGAGCGGTTGTATGAATTATTTGCGTTTGTGTTATTGGATTTGCAAACTGGCCATGAGTCGACATCGACAACCGCTCTTCGGCGGTAGATGTGCGTGTATTGGCGTCACGGGGTAGGCAAGCCAACCCCGTGCTAACGTATGAAACCGCTCTTCGGCGGTTTCCATCGGCGTCACTTGCGAAGCCTTTGCCTAAACAAAAAAAGCTGCCCGATTCTCTAATCGCAGCAGCCCAATGTACAAATTATTCATTGGTGCTTCCATGGCATTTCAAACTAAAGGACAAACAAATAGAAACGCTGTAAACATCGATGTTTACAGTCACAAAATTAGGGAATAAATCAGAATTTGCAAATAAAGGATGCCGAATTTGTAAGTTTAATCTACGAAACGGCGAGTTTTGCCGTTGAGTCATGAATCTGTCCGTGTGTTGATATTTTTTGGTAAAAACAGGCGGTGGAAAATGCGTCTTTATTGCGGGAAAATTCGTATATTTGTACGTTTAAAGGCTAATTGAAAAGAGAATGACTGAAAACAAAGAAAACTATAGTGCCAGCAATATCCAAGTGCTTGAGGGCTTGGAGGCTGTGCGCAAACGTCCGGCCATGTATATTGGCGATACGGGACCAAAAGGACTGCATCATTTGGTTTATGAGGTTGTTGACAACTCCATCGACGAGGCTCTTGCCGGGTATGCCACTCATATTGAGGTGATCATTGGCGAGGACAACTCTATTACGGTTGTCGACAACGGTCGTGGTATCCCAGTCGACAAGCATGAGAAGCTGCACAAGTCGGCACTCGAGGTTGTTCTGACGGTGCTTCATGCCGGAGGTAAGTTTGATAAAGGCTCGTATAAGGTTTCCGGTGGTCTGCACGGAGTCGGCGTTTCGTGTGTCAACGCGTTGTCGTCATATCTGCGTGCCGAAGTGCGCCGCAACGGGCATGTCTATATGCAGGAATACGCTTACGGACATCCGAAGGCCCCGGTTGCGATAGTGGGCGACACGGAAGAGACGGGAACGAAGGTGCTTTTCAAGCCAGACCCAAGCATATTCCAGGAAACGACAGTATATAATTATGACACACTTGCCAACCGTCTGCGCGACCTTGCGTTCCTTAACCAAGGCATTCATCTGACGCTTACTGATATGCGTGAGAAAGACGAGAATGGCAATCCAAAGAGCGAGGTGTTCTACTCAACGGAGGGCTTGAAGGAGTTTGTCCGCTATATCGACCAGTCGAAGGAGCATCTTATCGACGACATCATTTATATCAACACCGAGCGCCAGGGCATCCCTGTGGAGGTGGCGTTTACTTACAATACAGCGTTCAACGAGAATATATATTCGTTTGTCAACAATATCGACACCATCGAGGGCGGTACGCACCTTACGGGTTTCCGCCGCGGATTGACGTCGACGTTGAAGAAATATGCCGACGACTCCAAGATTCTTGAGAAGGAGAAGGTGACAGTCGATCCTGCCGATTTCCGTGAAGGATTGACAGCGGTTATTTCGGTAAAAGTGCTGGAGCCGCAGTTCGAGGGTCAGACAAAGACAAAACTCGGCAACAACGAGGTTATCGGAGCCGTTCAGACGGCAGTCAGCGAGGCGTTGGGCATATATCTTGAGGAGCATCCGAAGCAAGCCCGCACCATCGTGGAGAAGGTGGCGCTTGCAGCCCGTGCGCGTCAGGCAGCCTACAAGGCCCGTGTGAGTATCCAGCGCAAGTCGCCTCTTGGCGGTGGCGGATTGCCTGGCAAATTGGCCGACTGTGAGTCGAACACGGCAGAGGATTGCGAATTGTTTATCGTCGAGGGAGACTCTGCAGGCGGTTCGGCAAAGATGGGCCGTGACCGTGTGCATCAAGCCATCCTTCCGCTGCGCGGTAAGATTCTTAACGTTGAAAAGGCGATGGAGCATAAGATTTTCGACAATCAGGAAATCACCAACATTTTCCGTGCGCTTGGCGTGACCATCGGAACAGAAGAAGACCCGAAGGCACCAAACATCAGCAAGTTGCGCTATCATAAGATTATCATCATGACCGATGCCGATGTCGACGGCGCGCACATTGCCACGTTGTTGATGACGCTGTTCTTCCGCCGTATGCGTCCGATTATCGAAAATGGTTATCTCTATCTTGCCACACCGCCGTTGTATAAGTGCACAAAGGGCAAGACCGAGCGTTATTGCTGGACCGATGACCAGCTGCGCAGCTTCATTCAGGAGTTTGGCCGCGGCGATGAGAAATCGGTGAATGTGCAGCGTTACAAAGGTCTTGGTGAGATGATGGCAGAGCAGCTTTGGGAAACGACAATGGATCCTGAAAACCGTTGGCTCAAGCAGGTAAACATCAGCGATGCCGCTGCCTGCGACCGTATATTCTCGATGCTTATGGGTGAGGACGTGGCTCCGCGCCGTGAGTTTATCGAAAAAAATGCCACTTACGCCAATATCGACGCATAGCGTTGTCAAGGCTACATATAAAAATCAGCGCCGCGGGCAATCTCCGCGGCGCTGATTTTTTGTTGACTGAGGCTAAAGCGTGACAGAGTCGAGGTCGTCGGGCACGACGATGTGTCCGCTGAAATTCAGCGCAGCCTCGGCAGCGTAAGCCTTTTGTCTCGATGGCAGCGAGTCGTCTTCAGTGTGGTATATGATCAGGTTGCGCGCATGCAGCGTCGCGGCGGTTTTTCCGGCGTCGAGAGCCGTGCTGTGGTGCTTTTCGTAGGGTTTATACCTTTCCGCCTCGCTGTGCAGGCAGAACGCCTCTGTAAGCAGCCAGTCGGCGTTTTGTGCCACGTCGCGGTTTGCATCGTTCAGCGGCTCGTCACCGAGACACACCACGGTTTTCCCTTCCGGCGTCACCGCACGGAATCCGTATTGCTCCTCTTTAGTGGAGTGGATGCTGAAAAACGTCATGTCCATACCGGCAATCTTCCGCTGGCAACCATCGGTCAGCACGTCGATAACGGTGCGTTCCTGAAATATGCCGAAGTCCTTTTTAGAGAACGTCAGCCGGCATATCTCCGTCAGCACGTCGATTACGCGTTTGTGTCCGTAAATGTGCAGCGCGCCGTCGTAAGCCTGTTTCTTTACTGCGTTGACCACAGCGCGTGCCACCCATACGGCACCAATAACGTGGTCGGTGTGCGCATGAGTTAGAAACAGGTGGCCGACGTCGGCAATCGCCACGCCCGCCTTTTCAAGTTGTGTCAGGATGCCGTTGCCTCCACCGGCGTCGACCATCAGCCGCGACACACCGCAGTCGATGATGAAGCACGTGTTGTAGCATCGCGTCACGAAGGCGCTTCCCGTGCCGAGTATGGTAATCCTCTCTGCCATCAGGTTGTTATTTCTTCTGTTTGCAGCAGTGCTTTTTCACTTTGCAGCAGGTGGTGTCGGCCTGCACACATGTTTTTTTGCATGCCGTGTCGGTCAGCTCTCTAGCTTTGCAGCAAGTTTTTTGTGAGCGTTGACAGCACAATTCGGTTTTCTGCTTGCAGCAAGATTTCTGTTTTCCGCATTTCTGTTGCGCGGCGATTATTCCCGCGCCCGCCAATACTATGGCGGCAATGATTACAAATTTTTTCATAACAGTCTATTTTAATTTTGTCGGTTTGGCAAGTTCAATCACTTCGAGATCCTTTATCGTTCCGCAGTCCACATACAGGCGAATCAGTGTGCGCACCGCCTGCCAGCCGTAGACTCCCGCCGCTCCAGGGTTGATGTGCAGCAGCCCGAGTTGGCGGTCGTAGATCACTTTCAGAATATGGCTGTGTCCGTCAACGAAGATTTGCGGACGCTTCACCTCGAGTTTGAATTTCACCCCAGGCGCGTATTTTCCGGGATATCCGCCGATGTGGGTCATCGCCACGCGCACTCCGTCGGTTTCCCAGTCGCGCCAAGTGCCGAGAGTGCGTCGCATCGGTTGCCCGTCGATGTTTCCAGCCACAGCCCTCACCGGAGCGATGGCGTTCAGACGCTCGAGCACCTCGTCGGTTCCTATGTCGCCGGCATGCCAAATTTCGTCGCATCCTGCGAAATGCGTAGCGTAGCGGTCGTCCCAATATCCGTGGGTGTCGGAAAGTATGCCAATTTTCTTCATTACTCAAAAATACAATAAAAAATGGAGAAAAATATGTTTTTAAACACTATTATAGAAAATGAAATAAAAAGTTTACATCTTTTTATTTAAAAAGTCTTGCACGTATCAAAATCAAGTGTTATATTTGAGGTGTGAAAGGAAAAGTCAAGGCGACTTTTCAGTTCTCCCAATCTTGATTCTTTGGATCAGGTGCCGTGGAAATAAGAATTTATTACCTGAAGAAAAACCGCTTTTTTCGAAATATATATGTTTTTATAGATTGTAGATTTATAGATGGCCACTGTTGTGAAACAACGGCCATTTTTTTTGTGTCCGGTCGCCATGGAAGCCTAAAAAATAACACAGCCGGATTTCTTCCCAGAGACCCGGCTGCGTATAAGCTATGCTTCCATAGCTTCCCAAACAAATATATTTTCGATGTATTTTCTGGGACAAAGATAATACTTTTATTTAGTATTCAGTTGTAAAAAAGTGCTTTTAGATTTAATTTACAAATTTACACATCTGTATATATGTCTTAGTTCACTGATTCATAACTGATAATGGTGTGAAAATAAAGTCTGTGCCAAAAAACGATGATATAGACTAAATGTTAAACATTTTAGCATATTATCATTTCACAACAACTTTTTTCCCATTAACGATATAAAAACCGGCAGGGAGTGCGATAGTCGTTTCATCAGTCACAATTCGTTTCGCCACGATTTGTCCGGCAACGTTGTAGACGGCAACAGAGGTTGGAGATGCAACGCTTATCTTTACGGCTCCGCTGACAGCCCAAATGCGTGCATCGTCGGCAGTTTCGGTTGTAGAAATGCCACCTAAAACGTCTTTGAGGTTGATTGACATCACCGTTGCGGTGAAATCCTTCTGGTTTGTGTAGTCATACACGTTTCCGAGCACGTTGATGCCCTTTCCTTTGGCGCGTACACCGGCGAGTAGAGAGCTGTTGACAAACTTGGCGTAGAAAGTGGTCGGATATCCCGCGCTTGCAGGCTCGTTGGTTGTTGCTATTACGTTTTCGTTGGCATTCTCACCGTCGAATTCAAACAACGAAGAAGCCTGCTTGTCGGCGTTGGCGATGTTGTATCCGAAAGCATAGATTTTGTTGTCTTTGATGGTTGCGCTGTAGAGGCCAGAGATGCCCTCGCTTACGCACACACCTTTTGACAGCGCACCGTCGGCAACGCTGAAGCCAATCACCATACCCTCAAGCTTTGTGCCCGACGACATTGTGACAGCATCTGTCGCACCGGCAGCAGTATATCCGCCTTTCACAAGACCGGAAACCAATACAAAACCCTCGCTCACGTCGATACCTTTTACTTGCGAAGTGTGCTTGCCGTCGGAAGCGGCTACAGAGTTTGCGATGCTTGCCCAGACAGGGACAAGGTCGGTTGAGAACGCGGCGGCAAACACATCGTCGAATGTGGTCGGGGCAAGCGTGATGTCGGCAAAAGCGATAGTGTTGCCTTCCGCTTTCGCTTTCACGCGTCCGGCAACAAAGATTTTACCGTCGGCAAAAGTCACAGCGTCGATATAGTCCTCAGCGTCGGTGCCGGAGATGTCGAAACTCTTCACGAAGTTTCCGGCATTGTCAAGTTTCACGAGATATAGCGACTTGGCAGAGCGTGCAGCCACGGCGTTTTCTCCAAAAGAGAGCGTTTTTGCGTGCTGTCCGCCGATATAGATGTTGTCGGCGTTGTCGACAGCGATTTTCGCAGTCAAAGAGCTTGCATCGTCGGCAGCGAAATGCTTGAACCAGTCGAGGTGGCCGTCGGCAGAAATTTTAAGCACGACAATGTCGTAGACCGCGCTTCCGGCAAAAGCCTTTTCTATGGTCGTTGTGTGGTTGTCGGCGTCAACGATGTCAAGAATTGAGTTGGCAGGAATGTCGGTGGCTTCTTTTGCGTTGAATGCAGTGAAACTTGTCACGGCAGCCACGACCACACCGCCGTCAGAAGTGGTGGCGGCAGAAGCGTTTGCCACGCGACCTTGTTTTGAATAAACGTGCCAAGCGGCTGTTCCGTCGGCGTTCACTTTGGTGAGAAGTAGGTTGTCGTTGCCCGAAGTAGCTTTGTTGGGCGCGCCGAACGCCACCTTCTCCTGGCTGCCGAAGTTGACGAAATTCAGCGAGTTGTCGTTGCCTTTCGACACGAATTTCGACACGAGGAAAGTGTTGTTATCACTTGCCGCCACGGTTTCAGGCGTGCTGATTCCGTTGTTTGCGTTGATTGGAGTCACCCAGTTTGCAGTTGCAGCAACTCCCTGTGCGCCTGCAGGCATAGCCGAGGCTGCGAGAATCATTGAAAAAAGTAAGTTTTTGTTCATATAAATAATTTTTTAATGTTAGAAAACGAGTCCAATGGTCGCCGCGTAATTTGAGGCGTTGACCGAGCCGGCATATCGGAAGCCGGTCCATGCCAGGCGGCAGAAGATGCCGAAGCGATGGTTTGCCGCGAAGTCGGCTTGCGCGGCGGCGTGGTATGTGCAGTCGTTGTTTGCCATCAGCAGGTATTGCCGTTCGGCAGATGCGTTGAGCGTCGACGTTTCGGTTTCCGGCATTGTCAGTTTTGAAGACGTGCGGATACGTGCGGATGCTCCGGCTTTGGCCGACAGCACACACCGATTGGCGTGCCAAGCCACCGCCGCATCGGCGCCGGCGATGGCGGCATTGCCTTCCATCAGGCGTTCCGGCTCGGTATACCGCCATCTGTCGGAGGCATATCCTCCAGTGGCACGTGCTTGTATGCGCACATTGTTGAGAGTATGCTCGTAGGCAAGGCACAACGAGCCCTCGGTGGTCGACCTGCGGAACATCGTTAGCGAAGCGATTTCCGGATATATGTTGTTTTCCGCCTCGCCAAAGATATTTTCATTTCCGTCGCGTTGTGTGCGGGTGATTTCAGCCTCCACGGCAAACGTATTTGTCGCGGCAAAACGTGTCAGGATGTGGGCGGCGGCATTGAAGCGGTGCTCGGCGACCGACGCCATCGGGAGTTCGTTTAGCGACGATATGATTTTGTCGAATCCGAAATAATCATAAGCCACGTGTATGCCGGCATCGGTGATTTTTCCTAAAGCCGAAGCCGCGTCGGCTTGGATGCCGAAATTTCTGCCGTTGTAGTATGTGTTGGTGTTCGAGCCGCGGAAACGGAAATAGTCGGTTCCGAGGCCAGTGGCATGGTAGACCGTAGGCTGAAACGTCTCGTTGTAGAATTTCACCACGTTTGTCTGTTTGTATTTTCCCGCTTTAAGCGCCACTCCGAGCCACCGCCACCGCATTCCGGCGGCGAAATCGAGGTCGCTTGTCAGGTTTCGTGGACGAGGGTCGACGGTGCGGTAGGCAAGAAGAGCGTTGTAGCCGGCAAAGGCACCGAGCGTCACGCCGCCTTTCAATGTGTGCGCAAAGCCACCGCTGAATCGGTAGTTCTCCTCGTGGAGGTCTCCGCCGACAAGGTCGGCAGTGACATAAGGATATACCGTCTGATAGTCAGACGACTCGTTCAACATCACGTTGCGCCGCTGACCGAAATCGTATCCAGCCTCGCCCCAGATGTCGTTGCTTCCTTTCTTCACATAAGCTTTCGCCTCTATTCCCGCGCGGTTCGATCCGTCGCCCTCCTCAATCAGTCTCGCCTCCTGCTGACTGTCGTATCTCCAAAAAGCATCAATCGTAGTTAGAGAAGAAGCAAACCGGTCTTTCATCAGCGCCGGATTGCCGTAACGCCAAGTCGCCACGTTGGTTTCAAGACTTGAATGGCAGAGGCGTCGCGTCAGCACGTCGGTTTTTTGTTGCGCCGCGACTGATGCCGAAGCCAGAATGATTGATATGTATATAAGTCGTTTCATTCGCAATGTCATTTTATTATCTGCACACCGTCGTAGGTTATTGTCGAAGCCTTCTCACCGCTGGCATTTACTGCCGACTGCTGCACCTCGATTATTGAAGGCGTGCAGGCGGGGTTGAAGTCGAGCGAAGAATTGTTGGAGTCTTTCAGCACTCTGCGCCCGTCGGCTGTCAGATACAGCATTTTCCGGCGCACGCTTTTGAAAAATCGGTCGCTGTCGGAGCTCATCCGTCCGCACCAAGTCCAACCGGCGTCGATTGCCGCCGGCAGCACGTTCCATTTGCGGTCTGACTCCACGCTGCAGTTCACGCCGTCAACAATCCATTGATTCGGAATCTTGAATCCGTCGCCGCTCATGGGGAAAGTGCCCGACGGGAGGTACAGCGTATAATTGTAGGTGTAGTAATAGTCGGTCAGAAACTCCTGTTTGCTGACAGGGATGCGTGCAAGAGCAAACGACGTGAATCCCTGGTTGTGGAGAATGAAAATGCTCTTCGTGTCGCAATACCATTTGTCCATGTTTGGCACCTCGGGATTGTCGATGTCTGTTTGGCTCGGCACGGTCGATTCGTCATACCATTCGAAGTCGGCGTCTGACAGGTTGAATGAGTTTTCGTTCGACACGCGATGGTCGATAGCTGTGTCGCAGATGGTGAGCGACTGCCCTGGCAGCACGGGATGGTCGGTGCCGCTGCCCGGAATCACATAGACGGCGTGCACCGTCATCGCCTGATTCTTGAGGTCGGGCGAGAACTTGTACGACTGTGTGGAGCGGAACTTCGATTCCACAAACGCCAGTCCGTCGGCATACAGCACATGGCTGGTGTTGTTGTAGATTTTGAAATAAGTGTCGCCGATGTAGCTTGAGCCGGATGTACGCCGAGTGCCTGTGAAGAAGATTTCCTCGAAGATGAAATCATCGTTGTCGGCGACAAGATACACTGGAAGCGACAGCCTGACGCCGTCGGCAGTGGCGCGCACCGCCTCGGCATTGCCCGACAGTCTGCCCTTTACGGTGGCGGCATCGTCACCAGAGCCGTTGGTGTAGGTCACATCGGCTTGATATGAGCATTCGTAGAAGCCCACCGGCAGCGAGATTGCACCTGTGGTGTTGAATGTTGTTGTCTCGCCGGTGGTCAGGTTGCGGAACGAGAGCTGCTCGTTGTCGATTGTCAGGCCGGCAACGTCGGTCTGCGGCACTATTTCCACCGTGGCATTGACGCGCGGCACACTGGCATCGTCGGCGCAGGCCTGCAGCAGCGCAGCCGTTATTGAGATTAATATGTAGAGAAATCGTCGCATAGTGCTAAAAAGTTAAGTTGGCCTCCACTCCGAAATACGGACTCACGTTGCGGCGGATTTTATAGCCGTTGGAGTAGTAGTCGGGGGTGTAGTCGATTATTTTGTTTGCAAACATTGACAGACGCAGGAATTTGCCTATGGTTTTTGTCGCTTTCAGGTTGACGCTCATGGCAAACGGCACGGTGAACTGTCGGAAAGCATCGTCGTTGTATGTCTTTATGAGTCGGCTCAGCACGGGGTCGGCTGCCGAGGCATCGGTGTATTCGTGCAGAGCGCCGTCGGCGGCGTCGAGATATGCTGTAGGGCGTCCGTTTTTCGGCATGTCCTGTGTCTTGACAAACCAAGAACATTGCACTGATGTGGCGAAAATCAGTCCCCATTCAGGAATTTGAGTGTCAAACATCAGGTTGGTCGACAGCGTTTCGTTCCAGTCACCGTCGTTCCAGTCGTACAGTCCAACGTATCGGTCGCTGACGGCTGAACCGTCGACCACGTCGGCAACCGACACAAACATCGGCAGACTGTTGCTGTAGCGCGTCTTGAACCACGCACCGTTGATGTTTACGCGTGTGCGCAGCGGGCGGATGCGTGCCGACGTGAATTGAAACTCAATTCCCTCTTTGTCTATCCTCGTGCCGTTGTCGGCGCGTGTGTATCCGTCAAGTTTGCGCTTGGCGGTGTATGGCAGCCCTTCGAGCGACGGTTTTCCTGTCAGCGAACGGCTGTCGATGGCTGTCTCGTCATAATCGTTGTAGTCGTAGACTCCGTATACAGCCATATACCTGAATCCCGACGACATATTCTCGCGGAAATAGTCGACAGAGATTGTGTTGTCGCCAAACGAAAAGTCCATGCGCAGCTCTTTCTTAATGTTTGAGGCAGGGCGTATGTTGTAGTTTGTCGGGTCCTGAATGTAGCTGCGCACCACAAACCTGCTGTAGTCCTGCGGATGGTTTGGGTCGTAGTAACCCAGTTCGGTGATGTCGTTGTAGTGCTTGTCGGGATAGAGATAGTTGAGAGTGGGCATTTTCGACGTCTTGCCCACACCGCCGGCAAAACTCAGTGCAATGCGGTGTCCAGCCCATTCCCATGCGGGCAGCGACCACTTCAGGTTGGCGCGCGGGTCGAGGTAGATGTGACCCTTCATCGCATACCGGCTGTCGAGTCCGGTAAGGCTGTTTGTGCGCAGACCGGCCTGCAGCTCGATCCTGTGGGATGCAAGTTCTGCCTTGCCGTTGTACTCGATGAACGCCGACACCTGCGACAGGGCAGGGATGTCGCTGAACTTGCGTGGACGCGAGCCCCATCCCGACACAGACAGCGGACGGCTTAGGTCGTAGACCTGACCGCGTCCGAAATTCTTGGCATAGTTCCAGTCGGCACCGGCGAGCAGGTTGCTGGTCAGCGCGCCCGTTGTCAGCGCAAAGTTGGCTTTCGCTTTTGCGTAGGCGGTGAAAGGCTTTCCGTCGCTGAGAAACGAAGCCTCATACTCGGAGAATATCAGTGCCGCGTCGTGCACGCCTTCCTCGCTGGTAGTGGGCACAATGCCGTAGCGTTGCGGCGCCACGAGCCGGCGCTGTGTGAGGCGGTCGAACTGCTGCGTTATCAGCGTGTTGATGTCGATGCTTTTAAACAATCCTTTCGCTGCTGGACGCCAGGAGATGTTGTTGGTTATGGCTATTTTGTTGTATGTCGACTTGTATTCGTCAATGCGTCCGTAGTTTATGTCGGGGTCGGACTTGCTGTTGTCAAACGAGCCGGTATAGTCGACGGCGGCGGAGTAGCGCAGTGCGTCGGTGTTGAGCGTAAGTCGCAGCGAGCCGTTGCCGCGTCGGTATTTCTGCAGGTTGTTTGTCGGGTCGGGCTTTGCGTCGAGCATGCCTGCGTCAATGTTGAGGAGTGTGGTGTGGCTCAGCTTGAGTCCTTTTCCCAACGACAATAGTTTGCTGTAGCCGTCGGCTTTGAAACGTGCGGTGAATGGCGTGGAGCGGCGTATCTTGTTGATTTTCACCATTCCGCTTGTGAGGTTTCCATATTCCACCGACGGGATGCCGCGCACCACTTCCACACTTTCCACATCGTCGGTCGAGATGGAACGCATGTCAACACCGCGGTTGGTGGTGTTGAGGTTGTTTTCGGTCGACGATGTCGTGGTGGCTGATTGTGTTGACGACAAAGGTGTGTATTGCATATTGGCATCGGTCGACAGGGGGTTGCCGTCAACCACAAACAGCGTTCCCAGGGAGGAGATTGCATAGTTGTTGTTGACCGAAGAGTTGCCTTGCGCGTCCATTGTGCCGGTTTCGCGCAGCCCTATTGTGTTGGCTGTCGACAGGTCGGGGTCTTTCTGCTGTCCTCCGGGCAGCAGTTGCATAAGGTCGCTGAGGCTGGTGGGCTGCAGAAATTCCATTGCCGAGCGGTCTATGCGCGAGGCCGTGACAGCACCTTGCGACTCCTTGGCAGTAACCACCACTTCGTGCAGCTCTGCAGCCATGACGATGGAATCGATGCGCGCCTCTTCTCCGCTTTTTTGCCCAGGTTTCTGCGATTGGGCTGGCAGCCATCCGGCGGCCAATAGTGCCAATGCAGCCAATATGTTGAGCCTTATTAGTTTGTGCATACGTTTAACTTCAATTGTGTACGGTGCAAAATTAATTTGTGATGCGGGCGATTTCAATCGCAAAAAGTAGGTAATATGCAGATTTTGGGAGCTTTGTCGGTCATCATTTGTTGCGATTCTTGATTTTTTGGCTGTTTCGGTGCAGTGAAGACTGTCAGGTGGCGTTTACAATACGTAAAAAACAAAAGAAACGATGATATTTAATTCGAAAAGCGGTTGGAAATGGTTGTCGGCGACGTTGTTGCCGGTGCTCGGTTTTGCAGGATGCGGTAATCCCGACGATAGCCCCGACCTGTATGGCTCGCCGACGAGCGACTATCAATTCAAGGGGCGTGTCACAGATGCCGACGGAAAACCTGTAGAGGGTATAAAAGTGGTGTCGGGCATTGTTGAGGGCGACAGGGTGTTTCATGAAGACTCGGTGGCTACGGATGCCGACGGACTCTTCGTCACCAACAGGAAATCATCCACGTCGATAGAGTGGCAGGTGAGGGACAATATGCGCATACTTACGTTTGAGGATACGAAAAACGGCATTTTTGCCAACGACACCGTGCGTAGCGTGGACATGACCGTGAAGCAGTTGCAGAAGGGCGACGGCGCATGGGATAGAGGAAGCTTTGAGGTGACCGTGCCCGATAAAAAATTGAAGCGCCGATGAAGCATCCCAACTCATTGTCGTTGCGCCGCCGCGTGGCTCTTGAACTATGGCGCAAGCGTATGGACATTGCCGTGAAAGAGCATCCTCTAAGACAACTTTTTTGGGAGTGCACGCAGCGTTGCAATCTGCATTGCCGTCATTGCGGCAGCGACTGCAGAGCAGAGGTGGGCGTGGCAGACATGCCGCTTTCCGACTTTACGCGTGTGCTCGACAGTGTTGCCCTCCGCACCGATCCCAATCGGGTGTTTGTCGTTGTCACCGGCGGCGAGCCGTTGATGCGCCATGACATAGCGGAGTGTGGCGCGGCAATTTACGAAAGGGGCTTTCCGTGGGGAATGGTCACCAATGCGTTGGCGCTTACGCCGTTGAAGTTTCTGTCGTTGCTCGATGCCGGCATCCACTCAATGACCGTCAGCCTGGACGGAATCGGCGACGACCACAATTGGATGCGCGGCAATCCCGACAGTTTCCGAATGGTGGACCGCGCCATTGATATGCTTGTGGCGCATCCGGAGGTGAAGTTCGATGTGTTGACATGCGTGAACCGACGCAACTATGGCAACCTTGACGACATAAAGCAGTTTCTTGTAAAAAAAGGAGTGAAGCAATGGCGTGTGGTGGCAGTGTTTCCTGTGGGACGTGCCGCAGCCGACCCGATGATGCGTCTGATGCCCGCCGAATATCGCGGCATCCTCGATTTCATAAAACAGACCCGCAAGGAAGGTGCAATCCACACCAATTACGGCTGTGAGGGATTCATGGGCGATTATGAGGGCGATATCCGTGACTACTTCTTTGGCTGCCAGGCAGGAATAACTACAGGGTCGGTGCTTGCCGACGGCTCTGTTTCAGCTTGTGCGAGCATCCGCAGCGATTACCATCAAGGAAACATCTATGAGGACGATTTTATGGACGTGTGGGAGCATCGTTACCATCCTTACCGCGACCGCGAATGGATGCGCAGGGAGGAATGCTCCGAATGCAAATTTTTCCGCTATTGCCGTGGCGGAGCGATGCATCTGCGTGATTCCGACGGCTCGATGCTGATGTGCCCGCTGCACAGGTTGGGATAGCGCGTTTTTGGGGAAGGAATTTTTAGACGGGGAAACGTAAATAAGCGTTAATAAAACATAAATAAATCTGCACACGCATTACGTTGTATGCGAATTAATGGCTACCTTTGCGTCGCGAAACTCGGCCAGGGTCTATTGTCTTAGATCTGCAAACCTCAGGGTAACAGAGGAAAATAAACATTTTTTATGGTAAAAAAAAGTATTATTGAAGCATTGCTTTGTGCTTTGCTCTGTGCCCCGTGTGCTGTGTGCGGACAAAATTCCGTGACACTTGCCCGTCTGTATGAGATGGCTGAGGAACAGAGTGTCAGCATGGAAGCTTTCCGCAAGGCTGTTGAAAGTGCGGAAAAAGGAGTCGATATAGCAAAAAGCCAATGGATGCCCGATGTCAGCGGCGAGCTGAGTGTGGGATATCTTGGCGACGGTTTGCTTGGCGACCGTAATTTCAGTGATTGGATGCATGTCGACAATCCTCATTTTATGAACAATTTCGCGTTGAAAGCGCAGCAGGTAATCTATTCAGGTGGAGCGATATCAGCCAGTATCGATTTGGCGGATATGGGCAAACGGATGGCAGAGCTTGACTATGCGAAAAACCGTCAGGAGATACGTTTTGTAATAGCGTATCTTGATTTGTGCCGGCTGCAGAACAGACAGCAGGTGATTGACAGAAACATCAGTTTGACGGAGCGCGTGATTGACAATATCAAGTCGAAATATTCACATGGGGCTGCTCTGAAAACCGACATAACACGTTACGAACTTCAGTTGGAGCGCTTGAAACTGCAACAGACGCGCATCGATGCGGCGAGGCGTGTGACGAGCACAAGACTTGCCATTATGCTTCATCAGCCTGAATCAACACTTTTTGAGGCTGATTTTGCTTCGGTGAGGAATGAAAACACAATGCTTGAAAAACAACGATGGAATGAACTGTCGGATGGCAACATCGGCTTGCGCCAGGCGGGGGTGGCTGCAGAAATCAGCGGTAAGAAACTGGAACTGGAGAAAAGTAGCCGCCGCCCTAAAATCGCCGCTGTCACCGAGTTGCATTTCGACGGACCGATAACGATTGAGGTGCCGGTGATCAACAAAAACTTCGGATATTGGTTTGCCGGGGTGGGCATCAGCTATAATTTCTCATCGCTATATAAGAGCAACCGACGCATCAGCAAGGCACGTACAGACTTGGTGCAAAGCCGTTTGCAATACGATGCAGCGCGCGAAGGCATCGACAATGCCGTGCAGGCCACTTATGCCGACTATCTCACGGCATATAAGGATTTGGAAACGCAGAGAAAATCGGTGGCACTCGTCGACGAGAACTATGCCGTGGTGCAAAACCGCTATGACAATGGTTTGGCGCTGCTCACGGATATGCTCGACGCCTCCGACTCCAAGCTCTCGGCTGACCTTGACGCTGTGGACGCTGAAATCAATATCATCTACAATTTCTTCAAACTTAAATACATCTGTAACTCATTATGAAACGTTCGGTAAAACGCATTGTGTATAATATCGTGATATTTTCCCTATTGTTGACGGGATTGGTTGTTGTGTGCTATAAATTTCTCCATTTGGGCAATGTCGAGTATACCGACAATGCCACGGTGTGCCAGCATATCACTCCGGTCAACACCCGTGTGGCTGGTTTCATCCGTGAGATTCGTTTTGAAGAAAACCAGGCGGTCAAGGCTGGCGACACGTTGGTGGTGATTGAGGATGCCGAGTTTCGCCTGCATCTGGCGCAGGCGGAGGCGGAGCTTGCAAACGCCCAGGCAGGACATCGCGTGACGTCGGCGGGAATTGCAACTACGGAAAGCAACATATCGGTCAACGACGCTTCGATAGAAGAGGCTCGTGCGCAAATGGAAAATGCAGACAAGGAGAATATGCGCTACGGAAAACTGCTTGCCGAGGGTGCTGTGACACAGCAGCAATACGATAATGTCCACACGGCTTTCGTAGCGGCTAAAGCCCGCTATGAGCAGGCGAGCCGCGGCCGCAACTCGTCGGCGCTTGTGAAGCGCGAGCAGGGTGTCAGACTTGAGCAGAATGCCGCTGCGGTTAATATGTGTGAGGCAAACGTGCGGCTTGCACGTCTCAATTTGTCGTACTGTGCGATAATTGCTACATGCGACGGAGTGACCGGACGGAAGACAATCCATGTCGGACAGCTTGTGCAGCCCGGACAAACGATGGTCGACATCGTCGACTCAAAGGAGATGTGGGTGCAGGCAAACTACAGGGAGTCGCAGATGCCTGGCATACACATAGGCTCGGCTGTGAAAATGAAGATAGACGCCGTGCCTGGTGTGGAATACGTAGGAACGGTTGAGTCGCTTTCAGATGCCACCGGGTCGGCGTTCTCCTCGATGCCGTCAGACAATGCAACCGGAAATTTTGTAAAGGTGGAACAGCGTGTGCCGGTGCGCATATCGCTGCACGGCAATTCTGAGGATCTGATGAAGAGACTGAAGGCTGGTTATAACGTTGAATGCGAAATCAGCACAAAATGACACCTCCTCCAATGAAATTCGCCATGCCGATGGTCAAGGACTTCGTGCCTAAGGCTGTCAGGCCATGGCTGTATGTTGTCATGGCGCTGTGTTTCCAGGTCTCGGCCGCGCGCTATCTGGGCGCGCTCAACGAGATTATAGGCGCTACGTCACAGATGCGTGAAGATGTGCTTATGTGCCTTTACTGCAATCTGGCGGGAATGGCGTTGTGGTTTCCGATGTTGTTCCGCATGAAATTCCGGTTTACCAACAAGACGCTGCTGGTCGCCGCTTCGCTCACGGTGTTGGTCACCAACCTGCTCATCGGCTATGTCACGTGGCTGCCGCTTTTATGGCTGCTGTGTTTTATTGAGGGAATAGCCAAGATTCAAGGCACGTTTGAGTGTATGTCAAACATCCAGTTGTGGATGACGCCTAAGCGCGACATGACAATTTTCTTTCCGCTTCTGCACATCGTGATACTTACGAGCATGAATCTGCAGGACTTTATGTCGGCTTATTTCGGAATGCTCGGCGATTGGAGGCTGATGCATTGGTTTGTGGCTGGCGTCCACTGCGTGGTGCTGTTGTTTTTGCTCACGTGTGTGCGGCATTTCCGGTTTATGCGGCCGCTGCCGCTGTACGGCATCGACTGGACTTCGATGGCGTTGTGGGCGGCGTTGCTTGTGCAGGTGGCATACGTGCTCAACTATGGCGACTGGTATGCATGGTTCAATCACGATGCGGTGTGGTATCTCACGGGTTCTATTCTCATCACCTTTGCCCTTATACTGCATCGGATGACGCATGTGCGGCATCCGTATATCAATCCTCGGGTGTTCACCGGATTCCGTTATGTCAAGCAGATTCTGGTGCTTGTGTGCTTCGTGGAGTGCCTTTTCGGCACAGAGCATATTCTTGAGGAGATTTATCTGGAAGAGGTGATGCATTACTCCACAATTGTCAACGCCACTCTGTGTGCTCCCGCATGTGTGGGATGCGTATGCGGATGCCTGTTTTCGCTTTTCTGGTTACAGAAAGTGATGCGGATGTCGTACATCCGGCTTGGAATAATCGGTTCGTGCATGTTGTTGGTTTATATGGCGATGATGTATCTGTTGGTGTCGCCGGCGGTCAGCATAGAGATGCTGTATTTGCCATTGTTCTGCCGTGGATTCGCCTATACCACTCTCAGCATCGTGTTTTTCTGTTCGTTGCACGACGTGATGGATTTCAACCACTTCTTCCAAGGGCTGGGTGTGTTCAACATGCTGCACATGTTGGTGGGCGGATGCCTGGGGTGTGCCGTCTATGCGAAGATGATAGGTTGGTATGTGGCCGACGGCTTTTCGCGCTATACGAGCGGTGCGTTGTGGCTCCACAACTCATCTGCCATTGGCTCGCCGTCGATAACCGACGAGATGCTCCTTGTCGGAGTGAAGGCGGTCTATGGCTGGGCTTGCTATGGATGTGTGTTCCTGATTCTCGGATTCCTGCTCTTCGATTCGCCGATACGCAGGCACAGATCGTATATGCTGCCATGGAGAGTGGTGGGCAAAATGGTGAAGAAATACTACAATCTTGCACAGCGTTGAAGTCCGATTCCAGTTTCTGGCATAAATGCCGTTTTTGTGGAATGAAAACTTGTTGCCTAGGAAAACAAAAGCGTGCTGTCTCCATCTCGAAGACAGCACGCTTCCTTTTTATGAAACGCTAATAAAACTTCGTTGTTTAGTTGCGGTTTCCTCCACGGTTTCCACCGCGGTTTCCTCCACGGCGGTCATCGCGATGTCCGCCTCCACGGCGGTCGCCGTCGCGACGTGGTGGGCGAGCCGGACGCTCAGGCTCTACGTAGCCTTCCGGCTTCGGAAGCAGAGCGCGCATTGACAAGCGGAACTTGCCTGTTTTCTTGTCGATTTCGATGAGTTTCACTGTCACCTCGTCGCCCTCGTGCAAACCGGTGTCTTCCATCTTTTCGAAACGCTCCCATGCGATTTCAGAGATGTGGAGCAGGCCGTCGCGGTTAGGCATGAATTGAACGAATGCACCGAAGTCCATAATTGAAACCACTTTACCTGTGTAGGTCTCTCCTTCTTCAGGCTGCGCTACGATGCCCTTGATAAGAGCCATAGCTTTGTCGATTGCGTCCTTGTTTGGAGCGGCAACCTCGATGTTGCCATGGTCGCCTTCTTCCTCGATAGTGACGATTGCACCCGACTGTTCCTGGATGCCTTGGATGATTTTTCCGCCCGGGCCGATGACAGCTCCGATGAATTCCTTCGGAATAACCAATGCCTCGATGCGTGGCACGTGAGGCTTGTAGTCTTCGCGTGGCGCAGGGATTGTTTCGTTGATGATTCCGAGGATGTGCAGATGGCTTTCGCGAGCCTGGTTGAGGGCTTTCTCAAGAATTTCGTAAGAAAGTCCGTCGCACTTGATGTCCATCTGTGTTGCGGTGATACCGTCAGTTGTACCGGTCACCTTGAAGTCCATGTCGCCGAGGTGGTCCTCGTCGCCGAGAATGTCGGAAAGAATGGCATATTTAGGACTGTCGTAGTCTGTGATAAGACCCATTGCAATACCCGCAACCGGCTTTTTCATCTTCACGCCGGCGTCGAGCAGCGACAATGTGCCGGCGCATACTGTTGCCATCGACGATGAGCCGTTCGACTCAAGGATGTCGGAAACGATGCGGCAAGTGTATGGGAAATTGTCAGGGAACATGCGTTTGAGTGCGCGGTGGGCAAGGTTGCCGTGACCGATTTCACGACGGCCTACGCCGCGTTGTGCCTTTGCTTCGCCTGTTGAGAATGGTGGGAAGTTGTAGTGCAGAAGGAAACGCTCTTTGCCCTGGTTGAGCACGTCGTCGAGAATCTTCTCGTCGAGTTTTGTGCCGAGGGTACAAGTGGCGAGAGCCTGAGTCTCTCCACGGGTGAACACTGCAGATCCGTGAGGGCCTGGAACGTAGTCAACCTCGCACCAGATAGGACGGATTTCGTCGGTCTTACGGCCGTCGAGACGGATGCCTTCGTCGAGGATGCAGCGGCGCACGGCTTCTTTCTCCACATCGTGGTAGTAGCGGGCCACAAGCGGTGCTTTCTCGTCGCGTTCTTCTTCAGGTATTGTCTCAAGATAGTCTTCCTCGATTTTCTTGAACGACTCGTTGCGCCATTGCTTGTCGGCGCTGCCGGCCTTAGCCACGGCGTATGCTTTTTCGTAGCATTTGTCGTGTACGTCTTTGCGGAGGTCTTCGTCGTTGACCTCATGGCAGTATTCGCGTTTCACGGCGCCTACTTCCTTGGCGAGCTCCATCTGTACGAGGCATTGAGCCTTGATTGCTTCGTGAGCGGCTTTGAGTGCCTCAAGAAGTTCGAGCTCTGAAACTTCGTTCATCTCGCCTTCCACCATCATGATGTTGTCGTAGGTTGCGCCAACCATCAGCTCGATGTCGGCACGCTCAACCTGCTCGAAGGTAGGGTTGATTACGAATTCTCCGTCGACGCGGGCTACGCGCACTTCGGAGATTGGTCCGTGGAAAGGCACGTCGCTGACAGCGATTGCAGCTGATGCTGCCAATCCTGCCAATGCATCTGGCATGTCTACGCCGTCTGACGAGAACATTATGATGTTGACGAATGTGTCTGCATGATAGTTTTCAGGGAACAGCGGACGAAGCACGCGGTCTACGAGGCGGGAAGTCAGAATTTCGTAGTCTGACGAGCGTCCCTCGCGTTTCTGGAAACCTCCAGGGTAGCGGCCTGCTGCCGAGAATTTCTCTTTGTACTCAACTTGGAGAGGCATAAAATCAACACCCTCTCCGGCTTCTTTCGCTGACACTACAGTTGCCAGGAGCATGGTGTTCCCCATTCGCAACTCTACTGCGCCATCAGCCTGTTTTGCCAGTTTGCCTGTTTCGAGAGTAATCTCGCGGCCGTCGGCAAGCGTGATGGTCTTTTTAATCGGATTCATATTTAATTCTTTATCTTCAAAAATTCCCACAAAGATAATAAACGTTTGCTGACTAACAAACTATTTCCTTTAAAATGATGTGTTTTTGAAAAAAAACATTGTGCTGAACGGTGGCTTTTGCGTCGATTAGCAAACCGGTCTTCTTGTGTATAATCCCAGACTTGAGCTCGATTTTATTTTTTTTGCTACCCAACAAAAGAAAAACGCTTGTAAGTGACTTACAAGCGTTTCTGTGTACCCAGACCCGGGATCGAACCGGGATGGATTTTACTCCACTGGTGTTTGAGACCAGCGCGTCTACCAATTCCGCCATCTGGGCATAAGCGTTGTTGGCTTTTGCGAGTGCAAAGGTAATGCGCCTTTGTGGAATGTGCAAATTTTTGGGCGAAAAAATGAAAATAAATTTTGCTGTCTTACCTGCGGTAGTTGCCGAAATTATTGGAATTCCGCAGGTTAGGGTCGTTTGGATTGGAGAAATCGCTGAATCCGTTTTCTTCATCCTCGTCGGTCTCGGTCTTTTCGGTGTTCACTTTTTCCCATTTCTTTCGTTCCGGTTTGTTCTTCTTTATAGCTTCAGGCTTCTGCTTGTCGATAGGGGTGGCGTAGATGTCCCACGTCTGTTCCACGTCCCAGTTTTTCTTCAAGTTGATGGCTCCTGGGTAGTAGACCGTTTCCTCCGGTTGCAGATGCATGTCGTAGTTTCCGGTGTCGTATTTTCCGTTTCCGTTTCGGTCGATAAACAAGCGGGCGTAGTATTTTCCGGGGAGCAGATTGAGCAGCTCGGCACGGTGGCTTTTCACCGGAGCCCTCAGCACGATTTTCTCCGTTCCGTCGAGAAGTTCCACGATTGCAGAGTCGCGCACTTCCGGAATGTTGAACACGATGTTGCCGTATTCCTCCATTTTGCGCACGTTGAAGTCAACCTTCAGCGGCTTCGTCTGGAGTCCGTAGATGTCGGTCATCGCAAGCGAGTCGACCGCGAGCGTGTAGGCAGCTCCCGGTTCCCAGTCCACCTTCAGCATAAGGTCGCGCCGGCTCAGTGTGGAGTCGCGCAGGGCGATGCTTTTTATCTCCGCAGGGTAGAATGTCGTGTCGTTTTGCAGTTTGCGTTGCAGATGGAATGCCTCGCGGCTGTAGCGCTCTATCGGCGTGCCGGTCTGCAGCAGCAGCGGCGCGTATACCTCCTGGGTGCCGTTTGCCAGCGGGTGCAGCTCCATAAACCGTATCTGCTCCAAGGAGTCGGTTTCCTCGTTTTTCTTCTTTTTCTTGGCTTTTTGACGCTGGAATGTGAATTTCAGCGTGTCGGTGCCCCACGACAGATTGCTGGCAGTGTCGGTGCGCAGATATGTGGTTGCCACCATCAGCGTGTCGGCCGACACAAGATGTGGCGGACGTATCCAGTAGGTCAGCGTGTCGTTGGTCTGCGAGCGTTCGAGAGTGTACCACTGGTCGGGCACGTCGTTGCGTCCCACTATGCTCAGCGACGGCAGTGTGTCGCTTGCGGCGGCGAAGGTCAGCGATATGCGTGTTGAGTCGACGCGCAGGTTGTTGGCAAGATATTGCGACTTGCGGTCTTCGTTGAACATTGACAGCAGTATGTCGTTGGGGAAATATGCCGGGCGCGTGGCGCGCATGATGGTGTCAATCTCGTTAAGGTCGTTATAGCCGGTGTCGGCTGCCTCGCGCGAGCCGATGCTCGGCACGATTATTGAGTCGAGGAAAGCAATGTCTTCTGTCGGGTTGCCGAACTTGTAGTCGCGGTCGAGGTCCTTAAGAGCGAAGATGTGGTAGCTTCCCGGCGACACGTTGCGTATGGTGAACTGTCCGCGGTCGTTGGTCAGCGCCACGCGTTGCAGTTTCTCCTTGTGGAAGGCGGAGTCGGCAAGATTGCTT
>ENA-OPRX01000544-OPRX01000544.1-human-gut-metagenome-genome-assembly--contig:-NODE-544-length-24523-cov-4.174595_pt1 | contig 24523 bp, 15 predicted proteins | sample MGYA00241450_ERZ501892 | MGnify/ENA primary metagenome ERZ501892 (study PRJEB25962, sample SAMEA2042223) | human gut metagenome | biome: human gut; feature: human-associated habitat; material: faeces...
CGCCCAGTCCTTGTCCTTGGTGTAGCCATAGGACGTGCGCATGCTCATGATCTGCGTACCGATGGTCCTCGACCTGCTGCTCTACTACCTCTTCGGGGCAGTGGTGGGCTTCTTCTACATGGCCGTCATCCACCTCCTCACCATCACCTTCGTCTTTCCCACCAAGCGGCGCTGCGAACACGAGTGCCGCGCCGAAGAGCAACCGGCGGAGGACCCTATGCAGGACGATCCCTCCCATCAAGGACAACCATAGCACACACCTAATTTTATACAGACAGAGAGAAAGATGGCCCATAAGCTCACCGTCGTTATCGTCAGCTACAACGTCAAGTACTACCTGGAGCAATGTCTCGTCAGCCTGCGCCGCGCCCTCACGGGCATCGACGCCGAGGTCTATGTGGTGGACAACGACTCCAAGGACGACTCCATCGGCTATCTCGCGCCCCGCTTCCCCGAGGTGAAGATGATCGCCAGCCGCCACAACCTCGGTTTTGCGCGCGCCAACAACCTCGCCATCCGGTCGAGCGAGTCGGAGTATGTGCTGCTGCTCAATCCCGACACCATCGTCGGCGAGGAGTCCATCCGCCAGTCCATCGCCTTCATGGATGCCCATCCGAAGGCGGGAGCCGCGGGAGTGAGGATGCTGCGCACGGACGGCAGCGACGCCAAGGAGTCGCGACGCGGACTGCCCACGCCGCTCACCTCCTTCTACAAGATCTCGGGACTCTGCGAGCGCTTCCCCAACAGCCGACGGCTGGGCAGATACTACATGAGCTATCTGCCGTGGGACGAGCCCAACCCCATCGAGGTCATCAGCGGCGCCTACTGCTTCCTGCGGCGAAAGGCGCTCGACGAGGTCGGACTGCTCGACGAGGACTTCTTCATGTATGGCGAGGACATCGACCTCAGCTACCGCGTGCTCAAGGGGGGCTACGAAAACTGGTATCTGCCCTGCCGCATCCTCCACTACAAGGGCGAGAGCACGCAGCGTGAGTCCTATCGCTATGTCCACGTCTTCTACGAGGCCATGCTCATCTTCTTTCGCAAACACTACGGCCACCTGAGTTTTCTGCTGAGCCTGCCCATCAAGGCGGCGGTCGTCGGCAAGGCGGCGCTGACGCTCATGCAGGTGCTGTGGTGGCGCGCCGTCAAGGACATGGGACTGCTGGCGCGGGCCCGACAGGTCTTCCCCACCTATCTCTTCATAGGACGGGAGGAGTCGATAGCGGCCTGTCGCACCATCGCCCAGAAGAAAGCGCTGACGGGCGAGTTTCGCGTGGCCGACCACAAGCGGCTGCCCGACGGTCACCTGGCGCTCACGGATCTTCTGCCCCAGGATGCGCCCCTGGTCGTGGTCTATGATATCACGGCCTACAGTTTCGACCAGATCTTCGAGATCTTTGGCCGCGAACCGCGCGAGAACGTCCTCATCGGTACCTACAATCCCTCCACCCAACTGATCATCACCGGCAATGAAATCATCTGACGCCAAGCAGCTGCCCGCGGTGCGCCTCCGCGCCCTGGAGCCCGAAGACCTCGACTTCCTCTACCGCATAGAGAACGACGAGGCGCTATGGGACTGTGGCACCACCAACGTGCCCTACAGCCGCCAGGTGCTGAGGGAGTATATCCTCTCGGCCCGCAACGACATCTATGCCGACGGACAGGTCCGGCTCATGGCGGAGAACGAGGCTGGCGAGGTGGTGGGCATTGGCGACTTCGTCAATTTCGACCCGCGCCACCAGCGGGCGGAGATCGGACTGGTCGTGCCGGTCGAATACCGCCGCAGAGGCTATGGATCGGCCATCGTCGGCAGACTGATCCATACGGCCCGCCATATCCTCCACCTCCACCAGGTCTATGTCTGCGTGGGCGTGGAAAACAAGGCCTCCATCGCCTTATTCGAGAAGATGGGCTTCGCCACCACCGCCCGCCTCACCGACTGGCTCTGCGTAGGATCCGCGTATCAGGACGCGCTGTGGATGCAGCGCCTCCTTTAGCTCCTCACCCTCTACCTCCCTCTTTACCTCCCATCCAGTTTTAGCAACGAGCCACATCTGCACCTGACAACAAAAAAGGATGGCAAGTTGTTTGACCCTGTCATCCTTCCTAAGTTTGTTCAATGCATTATATTTTGAATTTACCAATTGTCGTTTTCATTGCCAGTTAAGCCATTCTTGATACACTCCTCAATCTTGTCCATTACAACATTAGAGTAAGCATGTGCCATAACAAGTGCTTTGCAGGAAGTCTTCTTGTGAGAGTCTTTCTTGGCAAATGGATAGCATTTGTCCAGTGTCCAATTCTGATCAGAGCGAGTAGGCGTTAAAGAACCTAACCAACCGCCACCAACGGAAACATTGACAGAATAGAATGGAATGGTGTAGGTTACACGAACCTTATTATCCTTTATGTCACACTTGATAATTGGACGTAAATTCACATTGTAAGAGTTTGTACCTCCAGAATGTTCTGCAATACTCTCTACAAAGCCCTGTGCGATGATGGTTCCCAATTCTTTGTCATTCAACTTGATGACGAAGTTTGCGTCATTGAAAGTTGCCGCAAACCAATAGTTGAGCAGCACATAAAGCTGCTCCTTGGTCTTGCCTTCAGCAGGGATAACCTGGGTGTAAGTGATAGCATTGTTCTTATCCAATGTCAACTGCGTACCGAGATTGGTTGCTGCCTCAACCCATTTTTCTCCATACTTCTCTTTTGCATAGCTTTCCAACTCGTCTGCTCGTAGAATTTGAGCATCTACAGCACTGCAAACAAACAGTGAAGCAAGAGCAACTACAAAAAACTTTTTCATATCTCTATATTATTTTGATAAGCATTATTCTTTAGAAGGTGATTTTCTTCTTCTGATGCAAAGGTACGACACGATTGTGCAGTCTATCTGCGTCATAAAAACAATTCATTTACAAGCAAAAAAAGTTGAGAGATACTATCTCACTACTTTTAAAAATTTACATTTTTGACGCGCAAGTCAAACCATCATTCACTCATGAAATTTCCCGCTGTTCATATCTTAACAGTTTTCTATTGTTACATCAAATTTTATATCCTGGTTCCTACAGATGTCTATTTCAGTATCGTAGGTGATAGTGGACAGATCGTACATCTTTCGCTCGCCTGGAGCGTTGTAGATAAACCATCCGTTCATAAAACCACCGTCAGGATAGATACATAGTTTCTTTCCAGCACATTCAAATGTGAGGACTCGCCAATGCGTTAGACTACGTCTTGGTGCTGAAACGACAGGGGAGAGAGTACCTTCTATTCCATCCTCGTATTCCAATCCCTCAACCAATTCGTTTGCCAGGTTCTCCAGCCATGAGTCACGGTCTTCTGATGTAGGCTGATTGGCTCCAAGATTATCACGCTTTCCGTTATCACTATTGTATCGCTCAACCAAGAACTCCAAGTTATAAGGAGAACCTATCTTCTTAATGAAGTACTTGATAGTTTGTGTACACAAGATGATAGATAGGATGCTCTTCATGTGCTCATCTTGATAAGACACATTTACTAAAGAATCTCTGTTAGCCTGACAATGAGCTACAAACGCCTGAACAATCTGTGATGCTCTATCGTCGATGATACCGGCAAGCCCAGATGTCTTGATGACTGTTGGGTCACCATCCACGAGTTTGAATATCTTCGTTGTAGCATCCACAATTTCTGTTTTGATAAACTTTGCTTTGCTTGCGAAGTTATTGGCACGGATATAGTATATGGTACCATTTCCCCACTTGTCATTCATTGTGATATGGTTAGGGTTGTTTGTAAAATACAATCTACCATCAATGTATGCCAATGGGTAAAGCCCATTTCCTGCAAATGGATTCTTTATTTCCATCACCTCGTTTGTCCAGCCCTTAACTGAGCGGATCATGCTCATCGCCGGTGTAGGTATAGCTATATCCGTATTCTTAACTACACAGAAAGAAGTCTGCTGACCATGAGGAGCAAAATAGTTGAAGAACTGACCTTTCCAGCAATGGTCGGTGCCTTCATACTCCCAGCTTGCATAGTCATCATCAACGAAAATGAACTTCTCGTTCTGTGACAATGCAAATGTACGTTCCATCTTGGCAAGAGATGTTTCTGTAGCACTTTCTCCGAATACATTCAATACCGCATTTGGCAGAACTTTTCTTGCAGATCGTTCCTCTTCTATCCATGCCTTTGCTGCATCTATATCGATATGGTTGATATAGTGTAGTGTGAACTTGTCTATCAATGCCTCCTTATTGCCTGAACGTATTGCAGCCTCAATGATGGTATAGGCACGTTCTATAGCCGACTTCATCAAGTCCATAGCAGCCAGCTGGTTAGAATAGCCGGAACCACCAGGATTAGCATCGAAAATACAAATATGTCCATTAGGTGTAATAGTAAAGTCGAGGTCTGTACGCTCCACATTCAATTCCTCAGACAAGGCTCTTGCAAAGAGCAATCCGAGAGTGATAAGCAGATCTTCTTCTTCATTACGACTGTTGATCCAGTCTTTCTGGAAATGGCGTATTCTAATCTCAGTATAATCAGTTTGGATGGTATCACCCAAAACTACGTTACGCTTGATGTAATCGGTACTGCCACATCCCATACACTTATTCGGTTTCGGACCTTTTTTCACGAGTGCAAAGTGATAATCTGGCTTATCCATATCTTTTGATGCGATAGGATTCATTTCGTTCGGCAGCTTATCAGGGTCACTTGATGAGGCTGCAGGCCAGCTTTCAAGCACGGTCTTTCCACATTTGGTACAATGGCAATAGCCAAATCCTGTACCTTCATTATAATACAGTATTTGACCGTTGCCGCTTTCTCTACTACTACGGGTATCAAAAAGGTGTGGCTCAATACGATCCAGCTTCCATTCATCAGCTCCAATCAACTGAGCACTCACACGAGTATATACATTCTGGTCGAGAATTCTGCTTGCCGATTCATTCATGTCTGGAATAAACTCAGCTGGTTGCAACAAGTCGAGTTCTGTACTGCCACTAACTTTCCATTTTTCTAACGAGTCCAATTCCTCTTTAGTATCAATCACCACTTGCTCACGGTTGAAGTACAGCTTTTTGAATGTTACCTCTGGTTTGAAGAAGTTGGTGTATCTGATACCACGCACAATTCTTACCATACCGTCTCTTGCAATAGGATTGCCTGGTGCATATTGAGACAATGCAGTACGAAGAGGGTATGATGGGTTCGATGGTGTTACCAGTGTGTATGATGTCTTTGATGAAGCATTTATGTCAAACTCTACCACGTTCACTGGCATATTGGCATTTGGCGTAAAGCGATGAGTTGCCCAATATGAAAGCAAACGGGAAGCTAATGGTTCAATGAACTTCATTTCAAAGAATGCCTGTTGTCTTGCACTCTTTGCCTTCTTGTATGGTTCTGCATAATCCTGAATGCGCAATTCCAGTTCTGAATAGCATTTCTCGTTCATTTCACGAGCTTTGGAAACGACATACTGAGGCGGACGGCTACTGAAGATAGTGCCGTCTAACAGAATTCGTATCTTTCTTCTCAAATCATCACTCAGCGACTCGCTGCATTTATTGTTGAATGCTTCATAAGGTGTACCAGTCTCGTCACCTAATCCATCCAATGGGCTAATAGGAGCATTATCTGCCTTTTTCTTTACCTTGAAGTGGTTGCTCTCACCATCAGGAACAATCTGGTAATTAGTATAGTAACTGATTACTTGCTCTGTGATGCTGCCACCAGCCATTCCAAAAACGCCAAACTCCCTGATGAGGAACGAGTTAATATGACGTTGAATCACCTGGGCACTATTCAAATCAACAGTAGGCGAGTTGACGCTGCGCATGATGACATTCTCCATAGGATTCAGCAATGTCCTTATCCCTACAGCGTCAGATCCACACAGTGTAACACAAGCACTACGAACCTGGCCGCGTCGTCCACTACGACCGGCTCTCTGTTTATAGTTTGAAGGCATGGGTGGGACAGAAGTCATCATCACTAATTCCAAGTCACCGAGGTCAACACCCATCTCCATTGTTGTGGAACAAGCAAGGATATTGAGTCTATGATCCTTGAAATCATCCTGTACCTGACGACTAATCATCTTATCCACCTGTGCTGTATGCTCAGCCTGAATGAAGAGCTGAGGAAATTGATGAATTTGAAGAAGACGATCAGAGAACGAACCGTTTTCTCCCCATAAATCATGATTCCAGAGGATCTTACGATTATCTTTAGCCCATTCCTCTATCACCTCATCAGCAGGATTAGGATTCATGCTATGGTTATGATAAGGGTAGGGAACCCATTTTTCATGAAGCTCTTCTTTCAAAGCTACTGGTTCACCGCCGATGACGTATGGCGAATAACCATGGAAGGTAATCTCTACGGGACGCAGACATTCTACGTGATGTCTGCTACCAGACTGATTTGTGTCACACAAATATACATCATCATAGAGTTTGAAACCAAGTTTGGCAAGATTGAGTCGATAAGGAGTAAAATGAACTCCATCCTTTACCTCGTCTTTGTCCTTAACTTGTTTGCGTAACTCCGTGTCATAATGCTTACCATGTTCCAGCAATTCGTATTTCAACGTCAGCTCATTCCACATGCAGTCAATAACATCCTGGATGTCTTGCTTGTAACTGTTGATAGCATTCACTATCGAAATATGCTTCTCGTTTGCAATCAGTTTTGCTAACAATCTGATGATACGAGATGGATTAGCAGCCTTGTCTCTGATGACTGGTTTGTGGACAGGACGACGCATTTCCTTTTTTGTGGCAAATCTCACCGTTTGGAATATATCAACAGAGTCCTGGTCGTCCATGGTCAAGAATACACACTCACTCTGACGGGCAGTATAGTCCAGGAACAACTGCATCAAGTCGTGCCAATCCTTTTTAGAAATCTGATTTTCAGGTGATAGCTTACCATTGAATACCTCTACAGCATCTGGCAACTTTGAAGTCAATGCTGGTTGTAAGTCGTCATAGTAAGAGGCGAACAAGCCCATTGTTTCTGGAGTTGCAGCAGCCAAAGGTCTGTGAGACAGATATTCCACCATGAGGGATAGAATATATTTACGTTTCGTCTCTGGTTTTATATTGCCATCTTCATCAAGTTCTGGGCTCAGTTCAGAGCGTTCGGCAAACTGCTGACAGAAAATATCTGCCAGCCTATCATTGATAAGCACATCTAAAATGTCCTGCCATGACAAGAACTGATTAGGCTTCAGTTCATTGAGCAGTGCCTGAATAGCTTTTTCATCGCTACCTTCAAGAATGTCCAGTTTTTCTTCTGCATCCTTGTGCTGAGGATCTTTTCTGCCTGTGGTGTCGTAAATGTTTTCAAAGTGCTTAATAGCCTCTTCCTTGGTCATACTGCCAGCAGTAGCCATTCGGCACAACTCATGATACAGGGTGCCATAAACCCACAGACGTTCTTCTTCCAGGTTCTGCTTGATCGTACTGCGAGCAGCCATCTGGCGACTATCCACAAAACTGATATATTGCTGACCCTTATGCAGGTATATCTTGGATTCATCTTTTGGCTTTCCTTCTGTCATCAAGTCGAGAGTAGAAGGAGCTATCAGTCTGGAGATAAAATCTGGAGCAACACGGAACTTCTGAAGTTTCTTGGCATCTTCTTCGTCAGTTTGTATTACATCGGCATTATCTTCGTCCAGCTTTGCCTGTTTTGTCAGCTTTGTTCCGCAATAAGGGCATTGGCAATGAGCATTGGCAATGATTCTCCAACCTTTTGGTGCCGGATTGCTTGCGGTTACATTCAGCAGTCTGTTACCCTTGATAATATAAGGTATATTGTTGTCATATTCTGCATTCTCATTTTTAGTAGTACCAAATACGTAGAGAGTTTTGCCAGTATCTTCTGTATTGTCAAGATCGAACATGTCGCTATCATCCATACTAATAGGTTGATAGCCAATGCCGTCATCATACTTCACTTCCTCTGCAATGGCAACATACTCACCGCAATGCTTACAACGACTCATTTCCAATAAGGGTGCATCGTCTTTGCTTCTCTGTCCCGATTTGTTTTCCAAATAGACACGGAAACTACCATCCTCGGTATAGTGTGAGTCTGCAAGGTCAACATACAGGCCATGGTTTGGTACACGGTAGAAGTAATGTACTTTCACACGCAAGTCATCCAAGCCCATGTCTTCTGCTTTTTGGCACATCTCGTCCAGTCGCACCAATTTCTCCTCGATAGTATCACCTTCTTTTATCAAGTCATCGAGTTTGATATATCCGTCATGATTATCATTGATAAGCTTGAGCCAATACTCCTTGTCCTCTTCTGGAACGACATCGATACCCTTGCGCTTGCCATCCACATATTTCACCTGGTTAGTCTGCAATCCGGTGATGCCGGCAATGAAATCCTTCAGTTCTTCCTTGGCATTCTCGCTACCATTGCCGATGGTAGCGGATGGCGTCGCAAAGCGTACCTCGTCGGTAGTCACACCATAGGCCCTGAGCACACGTCTGATCAGCATGGCAATCTCTGCGGCTCCAGCACCAGTATAGGTGTGGGTCTCATCCAGAGCAATCCATCTCAGTGTGCCTTCGCCTTCCTCTTCCTGCTTTGCATATATCAGCTTTCTATCCTTATCACGCAGCAAGATATACTCCAGCATGGTTGGGTTGGTCAACAGTATGTTGGCTGGATGTTGACGCAATTCGGCACGAGTGGCTATGACATGGGGGAATTTCTCTTCAATGACATTTCCATCTTCATCCCTGATGATTCCACGGATGGCATCAATCTTACGGAGAACTTTCTTGTAGTTTTTATCCTCTTCGTTAGGCAGAAACTCCGGCATATCGCCATTGTAAACCGCAAAAGTGAGATTTGTTCCTGCCAGCAGTTTTTCCATACGTGCCTTCTGATCCTCCATCAGTGCATTGAGAGGGTAGAGGAAGATGGCCTGCACCTGTTCTGGTATATGATGTTCTATCAGATCCTGTACAAGAGGGAGCATGAAACACTCCGTCTTACCCGAACCTGTTCCTGTTGTCACAACGATACTCATATTCTTGCCGTCAGGAGTCTTCTCCTTCAACAATGTTTTCCAGCACTGATACTGGTGCTCATAAGGTGGATAGTAAGTGTCTGCATTGGGCATACATTTCTGCCAGAGTGTACCCACCATTTCTTTAGCCTCGGCTTCGTGTTCTGGATAGACAGTCTCGTAGCTGTTCATGCATTGTACCAATGGCATAGCATCCTTAGGAGCAAATACCTCAGGGATGATCATCTTCAACTGATTGATATACCCCTTTTGGCTTTCGTTCCTTGCTTCACCGCACCACATGGCAGCAAGAGTTTTCTCTACAGCTGTGCGGTTGTTTTTATATAGTTCTGCAAATCTGAATTTTTGCTTCATATCTCGATATTTTAATTTTCATTTGAAACTATTGCGTGACTCATCTCGCCAAATTTACATCTGCACTCATCAAAGTCTTTCAGAAACTCTTTCAGGTTTTCATATTTTCCCAAAGCATCTGGGTTATCTTGTATGAGTTTGAGAGCCTTATCCGCCACTTCCTCTATCTTTGGCCAAACATCAAAAGTCCAGTATCTTTTAAGAAACTCTTTCAGACAACTCTCCTCTCGTTCATCCGAACATTTTGGCGTCTTCAGAAAGAAGGCAGTTACTGCTTCCTTCATCTTGCTTACCTCGTCAGCATCTTCTGCCAAATCTTCAATCTGGCTGATCCACGCTTCTCTTGGTAAAAGCATCCAGTCGAAGTGGAACTCTACGGCAAACTGATATAGATTTTCAATGTCAGTACCGGTTAGCTGATAACCACGCTTCTTGACAAGAGGAAGAAATATATCTCCAATTTGTCTGCCTGCTTTCACCACTTTTATGAGTGGATTGAAAAGGAAAAAGTATGTCTTATGCTCAGCCACTATCTCAAAGCAATAAAGTGCATCGACTACTATCTGCGATTTCTTACCTCCCCAACCAGACTTTACATTTTTTATATAAGGTAAGGCATAATGCCGTGGAAACGAATTCGATTTCATGCTCTGGAATACGATGCCGTCACCTGAAAGCTCGTTGCTGTTAGCTACAGCCACAGGATCCGTCTTGTAGTTCCAAGCATACAGGTCTGTTGGAGCATCCATAGCCTTCGATATATATACTTTCAGATAATCCAGAGGAAACTCTTCTGTAAGTTCATCTGCCGGCATTTCCAGTTTGTAGTTATCTACAGAAAGGTTAGGGTCATTGAAGGTAGGGAAACCATAGAACAATCTGTTGTTCTTTTTGATTTGATATTCCTTCACGCCATTTTCCGAGAAATCTCTGATAGAAAACTGGTTGCAGTTGATGAGAGGAATGTGAATATCCTCTTCTTTGCCTGCGTAACTCACAATATGATTTTCCCCATTGCTATCCTTCTGCGACAGTTCACGCATAATGATAGGACGATATACGTCCACCAGTATTTGTGCCTGGTCATTTCCTATTTTCAGCTGTTTGGTATCAGGCTCACGCACATCCAGTAGCTTTTCAAAGTTATCTTGTATGTCATCCACTCCTTCCAAAGCTGTACAGATACGCATGTGTTCGAAATCACGCCAGATAGGTTGCTGTCCGGCAGAAACTGGAGTGAATGGTACATAGTACACGTGCGGTTTGAACACGATGCCTTTCACCGTCACTCTCAGGCGGATAGCACCTTGCTCCGGTTCTTCTTCGTTCCAATCCACATAGCGTGATCCTTTCAGCCATTCCAGATCATAGTCAGTTACAGGTTCGCCTTCCTTTGAAGCACCTGTAGCATAATGTCGTACTTCCAGACCACTGCGTCCGAAAAGAACAGGGAGACTGTCTTCCTGCATTACTTCGTCATCGTAGTCTGTATCGATATACTTGTAGAGCACAAAGACATTATCCTTATACTTGATGGTCTTCAGATATTTCTTAGTAACCACCTGGTATAGTCCATTACGATTGAAGAAGGGTGGCAATAGCTCCTTGCCATCCGGACCAACCAGTATCACCTTATCATTGATAGGGCACCAGCAATAGTCCTCGCCCCTTTCTTCACCATTTCTATAATGCGCATACACCACTGGCAACTCTCTGTAAGCTTCTGCAAGATGATAGGCCGAAGAGAATATCACGGCCGTTGCAGCCTGTGCATTCTTTCTCGTGCTGAACTTGTTGCTTGTCTTAGGCAGGGCATACACCTGCATATAGTCTGCCACAGGCAGTTTCTGCACAACTCTTGTCACAGCAATGCTTGTACCGCCTGGCTGTTTCTCGTCGTACTTCATCACCATCTCAACCTTGTCGAAATGGCATACAGGAATGTTGGTATAGGTGTTCTCATCGATTTTGTTTACCGACAAGAACCCCGTCTTTTCACTTCCTGTGTTATCATATTTAAACAGAGGCTCCTCTGTTTTATCTAATTTCTGTACATAGCGACCATCATCCTTGAATCGCAGATAAAAGCGTATTCTGCCCACTTCCTCAGGATGTTCAATTCCCCATTCCGGTTTCTGCAGTCTGTCGTAGCCTATATATTGTTTTTTGCCTCCACCAATCTCTTCCGGCTTCAGTTTCACTCTCAGGTGGCGAACCATCTGGTTTCTACTTGCAGTATAGGCAATCACCCATTCAAAGTCAAATTTATTCTTCTTTGCCGCCTCATCGGCCTCCAGAATCTTGTGGAGCAGCTGCGGTATGCAGGTTTCTTCACGATTCATATCTTCCTTGGCAAAAGGCGGCTCTTTTTCCTTGCTGAGAATACAGTCCAGGTATTCGTAGAGACTATGCTTGCGTGCTATAGACTCTTGGAAGGCAACAGCACGGTTGCGGTCTTTCAAATCATCCAGCTCTATTTCTTCGCCATGGAAGATCTTGCAAAGCTGGGGTAGGAGCGCATCATTCTTATCCCGTTTCAGCTCTGCTTGTACAGCCAGTCCACCCAATACCTGCAACGATTCCAGCCATCGATAAGAGGTCTTGTCTGGATTAGTTGATGCGTTATAAACGAAGGTGTTGGCATCAATCTTTGCCAGTTGGTACAACTTCTTCAATTCTTCTGTGCTAAGGGTTATCACCTTGTTGTCATCCATGGTGTCAGCACCCTTATAAAAGCGTTTGTACCACTCTGCCAGATACATCACTATTATAACGGCGAAATCCTCACTTAGCAGATGATGATAATCATTACTATGTGAGGAGATGCTGTCTGCTATAGCCGTTTCAAGGATATAGAACTGCTCCAATGAGAGTCTGAGCTCCCAGACGTAGGGGCGACCTACGTCTATTTGCTTCCTAAGTTGCTCTTGACACTTAGGTAGGCATGCCAGCAGTTTTTTATCCTCTTTTGTATATGGAGTTGTTGCCATCATCCTTATTCGTTTTTATAACGTATTCCTTTATATTGTTTTTTTAACTCTTCCAAACTCATGCAGTTACCTTTGCCTCCCTGCCCATGATGTATCATCCTATGACAGTTGGCGCAAAGCGGCACAAGGTCGGTTTGAGAGTTCACTGGATGTTCGCCTTCTGTTTGTGAGAATGGAAAGCGATGATGAATCTCAATATATTCGTCATCAATGTCATATGCCTTTTGGAAATCAAAACCACAACACTCGCAGAAGATGTGTCCACCATGTAAAGCCTTATAATAGTTGATGCAGGCTTGTCGGAGAATCTTGTTTCTCTTTCTGAGTTCTGCAGGTTGTGCCTCGCCGGCTTCACCTTCCAAGTATATGGTGGTTTCCACCGTTGGCTTGGGTGTAACAGGCGGTTCAGTAGCCATCGTACCAGAAGGATGATTGGTATCATCATATTCACCATATACCGGCATCGGTACAGCATTGGCATTCAGGGCTTTCAAGAATAGCCGATACCATTTCAGAACCTCTGTGTATCGTGGTTCCACACTCATGTCGAGATTCTTCAAGATAGGGTGCGTCTTGATCTTCCTGCGCAGGTCTTCTACGTCATCAATTTCTGTAATATTGTAGATAGACTCGTATTTGGTGCCAAAGTAGTCATTGAGCGTATTGGGAATAATACGCTCTGCCGTCTCAACGGTCATACTTACTTCTTTGGCATCACCATCAAAGCGTTCCGCGAGATAACTTCGGAATGCTCTGCCAAGTTGCTCGTATGTGAAATCACTTTTGTTTCCCACGTTATTACAATTTGTGAATATTCTGTTATTCCTGCTTTTTCTTAACCTCCCAATGACCGCTATAGCCGCTACCAACATACACAATATGAGGCATTTTTATGATGTGACGTTTAATAGTCCTTGATGTCAAACCAGACTGTGCTGCCAATTCTTCTGTAGATATTTGGGGATATACAGCTACTTGGCGCTCTATCCAAGCATCCAAATCTTTTCCTTGAGTGACACCTTGAGTGACACCTTGAGTGACATCATCATTCTCCATAATATTTGCCTCTATACCAGGATGAGATTCCTGCCATGCTAATATCATATTGGGGAACGTGACAGTAAACTGAGCACGATCAGAGAAGAAGGATGGAAGCATCTTTTCCTCAAAGTAGGGAAGGGTTTTAATCGGATTAATAATCTTGCCCATTCCCGAACCTTTACGCTCCATATAACCCAACTGGGCAAAGATGTCTGCAATAACCGGATTGCGTCTTACTGAAGGAAAGCCTTCTAAGTTCATTGTTTGAATAAGTCTTCCTTCTGGCATAGAACCTGGAGAATATATCACCATACCCTCCGTTGGCAAAGGCGCTGACGCTCTTCAGCCAACTTTTCACTTTACGGCGTTCCACCTCTTGCTTCTTGTCGTATTCGGTAGCCTCACCTATATATTTTGTTATGTCCATAATTGTCTATATTTAATCGATTTATATATGTCTACAATTGGTAGTAGCAAGCAACTTCAGTTGGTTAGTGGCACTAACCAACCCGTTTCCTTCCTTCTTCAGTTTCGTTTTCAGATACTTCCAATAGTTTCTGTTCTTGGTATACTGTCTTGGTTGTTGAGCACACCAACGACATCCAAAACGGAAATTCAGACCTTCTTTGTATAAGATTTATTCCTATTGCCTCCGTGAGCTTCCAGATAACCGAACTCTGCCAATTGTCGCAGATAACGCTTGGCGGTGGTTTCCGTAATGCCAAGTTCGTTGACAAGATGTTCTGTCTTGATTTCTTCTTTATCGGCCATAAATTCGATAATATCGGCCAGTTTGCCTGCTAAAGTAGGCTTTATTGGCCATTTGTCGACCATTTCCTGTTGTACCCTCGTTTTATCGACCATTTCTCCAGATGTTGACCGTAGGAATTGGTCGATATCTTGCTGTAAATGTTCGCAATGCAGTTTTGCCATGCAGTTGATGAAGATGTCTGTGTCCTCAGCTTCCCTGGTGTCTATGAGGGCCTGGATGTATTCAGCTTTATCTTCCTTATATACCTTTGTTGGCAATACATCATATTCCATTTGCAGAAGGTTCATAAGCAAGCGGCTTGTCCTCCCATTTCCATCTGCCCAGGGATGGATGGTTACAAGTTCGTAGTGCGCCAAGAAACTCAGCTCATATATAGACAATTCATCAGTTGTATCTATAGCTTTGCAACGTTTATTAAGTTCTTCACAAAAATCTTTCAGTTTCATGGGTACCTTCATCCAGTTCATATACGAACGACCGCCTGCACCTGCAGTAACATTCAGTTTTCGAAGTTCTCCTTTCGAAGCGTCAAAGCTACCACCTAATGAATTGTATTTACCGCCTGTACGTGCCATTACTTTAGACGCAAGAGTTACAAGAGATTCTATGGTGATGTCCTCATGTCGCTTGATCCAAGTACGGCCATAGTCGTAGGCTGCCTTCAAATCGAGGTTCATCAACTGTTCTATCAAAGGCTTTCCTTTTGCCGTAATGCCTTCGTCAAAGAGCAGTTGTGCTTCCACCTCTGTCACAGTACTGCCTTCTATGGCTGTACTATGGGTAATGATGGAGTACAGATAGAACTTTTCGTAGTCTATCTGATCTGAGATGCCTAACTCCTTATGGCGTTTAAGCAATCTCTTCATGATGTCTTTTATCTCTTGTTTCATTACTTTCTTGATTTGATGTTAATGTATATCCTTTCCCTGTACCACTATTAGTATCGCATAACTGGTACTGGAGTTTCACTTAGGTGGTACTAGAGTATCAAGTAACTGACATTGGAGTAACACTTATGTGGTACTGACAAGGGACTTTGAAGGCCTGAATCAGGCACTCCAATTGATGTGTTCCTCATATTTATCGAAGTCCATTTTGGAGTCTGCTCCTACCTTTTCGAGCATTTGGCGTATCACTTCTTGTTCCTCAGGTAGAAGAAGAATATCACCACGCCTGCGCTTGAAATATTGGTTGCGTCCGAAGTGGAGAATGAGGGTTGTCATGAACTGGTCATACTGTTGTGGGTACATCCGCTTTTGGAAATTGGTGAATCCTCTGGCGAAAATCACCGGCTTTTTATCCCGATAATATGTACATGACTCGTCCTTACTGCATCGGGTAGGATTGATCAGACGCAGAAACTCTGCATTCTGCTCCATCAGGATGGAGTAGGCAATATGATGCAAGCAGGTGGCTGCCATGGGGCAGCTGTTATGCTCACATACAGGATAGTTTGTCGGTAAAGACGTATTTTCTTTCTTTGGCATAATCTACTTTGTTTTGATAACGTTGTTTTTTTAGGTATAAACAATCCATTTGCCGTTTTTGTTGCTGCCCATGCGTGACAGTAATCTGGCTGCTTTCAGTGTTGCAATGTGTTTTCTCACCATGCGTTCCGACATGCCAAGGGCTTCGGCAACCATTGCAGCAGATGCGCTGTTGTGCTCTCCGAGATAGTCGAGTACATTCCATGCTGAATCTGTTATGTTAGAATATTTATCGTGAACTTTATCGTGAACTTTATCATGAACTTTATCATGAACTCTGTACAATTCTTCTCCTTGGTGACTCTTCAGGGTCTCTAGTATTTCTGACAGCATGAAGTCTATGAATGGTCCAGAGTTGGCAGCTTGGGTGCTTGCAGTTATTGCGTCATAGTAGGCTTGCTGATTTGAGAACACCATATTTTCCACAGGCAGATGTTCGAACAGCGGATGCAGTTTGCCGAGAATGAGCGATTGCCACAATCGTCCCATGCGTCCGTTGCCATCGGCAAATGGATGGATAAATTCAAACTCGTAGTGGAACACACACGAGCGTATAAGCAGATGGTCTTTGCTTTGGTTCAGCCATTCGAACAAATCCCTCATCAGATAAGGCACTCTGTCGGCTGGTGGCGCCATGTGAACTAATCCTTGTTCGGAGAACACTCCCACGCCCCCATGACGGTATCTGCCAGGATTGTCGATAATTGCTTCCATCATCTGTGCGTGTGCCTTGAGTAAGTCTTCTTCTTTGAATGCGTCAAGGTGAGGATACATCTCGTATGTTTTGATGGCATTCTTCACCTCTTGTATTTCCCTGATAGGCGCAACGATGTTTTTGCCGTTGATGATGTCGCACACTTCATCCTCAGTCAGTTTGTTGCCCTCTATGGCAAGCGAACTGTGTATTGTGCGTATTCGGTTTGCCTTGCGCAGATGCAAGGCATCCGTTTGCTCAAGTCTAATGGCATAACGCTCTATTTGACCTGATATTTCAGCAATCTTATTGATTGTTTCTGCACTTATCGTAAACGGTGGTGTATACATGACGTGACTTTTTGATATAACACTTATTCCATTGGCTTAATCATCTTCTCGATAAATTCAATCTCATCTTCATCAAGTTTATACTTATGATAGAGTTGTTTATCTATGCCAGCAATACTTTGAGTCCAGTCGATATCGCTGTTTTTTTTATAATTTTGAATAGGTACGAATTTAAATTTATCTCTAACTATGTTTTGTGTAATTAGGATAGAGGCTAGTAGAAATCTTGTAAAACAAGTGCGAATATATTTTTTTAGATTCTGTGCTTCTTCCTCATTATCAAATATATCTAATAGAAGATATGATTCTGTACATATAGTATAAGGTGGTAAGACTTCAAGTCTTGAAACGATTCTTTTGCGCCCATTTGCATCAGTTTGTCCAGCATGTTCTGCCGAAGCTTTTGACATGATAACTTTCCACTTGTCTACTATTTCTTTGTTTTGTGGCACATCCTTCTCTTCCATGTAGCTGATACCATCGCTGCCGAAAAGTGAAATATTTCGACCCGGCTTCGCCGGGAAACCGTGCTGGAAGCTTCTTATCCCAAACGGTTTACGTGAGTAAACCGTTTGGGATAAGAAGCCTGTAAAGGTTTGAGACTTAACCTTATTGATAATGTCAAGAACCTTTTGATTTCTTATAAATGTATCATGTTCGTTAAGATATCTAGTACTTTCATTACGGAAATCACCGAGAATACTTGTAACAACACATTTGGTATCAGCTCCTTTGTTCCATAAGAAATAACAAACTCCACCTGCAATATCAACAGTAGGGAAACAATCTCTAGAATCCTCGTAATCAAATAATTTTAAGAGTTGTTTGTCATTAAGCATATTTGCTCTAAACTCATCGAGCCCTTTACCTCCAGTATACCATTTTGCTGGTATAATCATAGACACATTATTAGGGTTAAGTAATTTAGCTAAATCTACAAATTTATTATAAATAGGAGTTGCACTACTTCCTGTTCCACCACCATCCATGATTTGAAACGGTGGATTACCCACAATTGCTTTAAACTTCATATTATTAATATCTTCGTTTTCTGATTTTGTAATTGATTTATACACATGCCAGAAGTCGTTGCCACGAACGATGTCGTTTTGGAACAGTTCTGGCTTAGCACGGAGCACGTTGATCATGTCACACTCCAACGACTCGTGACCATTAAAGAAGTATGTCTTGCCCTCTTTGGTCACATGCTCGTCTGCAGCTTTGAGTACACCAGCAGACACAAGGTCGGTTACAGGTACCTCATGCTCATAGCAACGAATGTTCATGCGGATGTCCTTGCGGAAACCAGCCAATGTGCGTTTGGTAATACTTACAGCCATCTTCGTACGGCACACAACAAAGATGTTATCCTGCAACACATCCTTCCAAATTTCGAGGTCGTCGCCTGCCTGGTGATAATATTGCTCAGCATTCAGGCTCTTCCCACGCTCGCCAGTAAGATGCACTTTGCGATAGTTTGGCTCCTTGGCTCCCTTGAACATAGAGTAAGCTATATAGAGAGGATAGAGACCCGTCTTGGAGTTGATTTCAAGAATACGGGAATTATAGTCGCCGAAAATATCCTTGGTTACCTCGTTGGTGAAATGAGGCTGGTTGTTTTCATCCATCTCTACACCCACAGGTCTTGCAGCGTTGACATTCTCGCCATATTTATTCTCCTTGGTATAAGGCGCAACAAAATCCTCATCCCAGAAGCACCAACCGCCCACAGTATCACTCATGTGCATGTTAACTACACGCCATGGAGTAAGCACGGTCTCCTTGTCAGGATTATGGAAGTAAGAGAAGATGGTGGCAATCTTGGCAATACGGTCCTCGGTATTGAGATTGTCAGCCTCCTTCACCATCTGGCGAATGCGCTTGGCAGCACCCGTAAAGATGCTACGGTCGAAGCAGTCTTTCAGAATGTTGAACGTCTGCTTGGTAAAGCCCTTAGGCATAAACTCCTCCCATGAAGCCTGGTCAACGATCTCGTCGCTGGCAAAGTTGTCGATAGTGATCTCTTCGCCAGCCTCATCGTTGATTTCTGCTCCATAGACCAACAAAGGAATACGGATAGCCACGCCACGGAGCACTGACATACGGGCACGCTTCTCCTTGTTCTCTTCGTCACGTTTCTTCTTAGCCTCGTCAGTTTTGTCATCCTTCTCTTTGTTCTCCCATTTCTTCCAAAGCACAGGATTGCTAAATGAACTCCATTCGCCGTTCAGAAGCTGGCTATGGCTGACAAAAAGGTAAGGGAATATCTCTGCAGGAACATTCATCTCATCGTTCCATCCCTCATCTTTTGTCGTCGGCTGACCATTTTCGTCCAATTCGGCAGCCATAGAAGGGCGAGAAGGTAGGGCTTCGCTTTCGGATAGATAGAAAATGTACTTGATCTGTTCCGCATCTGCATCGCCCAAACCATTCTTGTTGATATTGATTTTCTCTGGTTTCCAAGCATTTGGAATAGAACCCAGAAGGTCGTGTACATCGCCGAGAGCCTTTTCCTGCTCAGGACTGAGATTCATCAGCTGGTCAGGATTATAAAGCGAGTTGTCGGCATAGCCACTACGCACGGCACGCTCGATATATACATTAGAGAGTTTCTCGAAGATCTGACTAGCAGAGAAGTGCTTGCCCATCTCGCCTTCGTCCATAGAGAGAACAGGACAGAGTTTGATGAAGGCAGCAAGATGCTCTTCCTCCTTCTTCTGAGTAAGCTTCATCTGCTTCTTACCTTTTTCGGTCTGTGCATAGACTGCCATCTTTGCAGTTTCAGCTACAGCTGTAAGAGCACGGTCTGGTGCAAAGTCAAACACATAGCAGTCTGACTTCTGACGGCCTTCGAGTACAGCATGTGTCTGCACACGGAAGATGGTTTGCATGTAGTTGGCAGCAGGAGTATTCTCAGAGCCTTTCATACAGAGCACGGCAGTCCATTCTGGAACACTTACACCCGTGGTAAGCTTTCCGCAAGAGAGGGTGATGGTATAATCCTTCTTGGTGACATTCTCCTTGGCATTGCCACGGATATGGTCTAATACATCAGCCAAAGCATTACCATTCTTATCCTCGATATTACCATCGCCAGCGGCATTGATGATATGGAACATTCCGTTTTCTTCACCAAACACATCATGCTTACGCAAAAGCTGTTCGAGAGCAGCAGCTTCTTTTACACCAGGCAAGAGCCAGAAGGTATGGCGGAAGTGCTCACGGAATACATCTGACGAGAAAGGATAGAGACTGGTGTCGGATTCTTCTACAAGTTTATCGAGGAAGCGATTGATTGCCTTCTCGTGTACGAACTTGTCGATTTTCACCTTAGCCAATTCTGCCTGATATTCAGCCTTCTTGATCACATTAGGCTCATTGTCTATCAACTTCTGAAGCTGAAGCTTGTCTTCCTCTGTATATACTCGGAAGAACTCGTGGAACTTGAAGACCTCATTATTCTCGATGGCCTGGTCGCGCAGCATCTTAGGCAGCGTGAAGGTAAGTATCTGCATACGTGGCAGGTCGGCGTATGGGTTAGGGTCACCATAATGATGCTCATCCCAGAACAACTTGGCACGCTGTTCCATCACGTAGTCCCAAGTATATATTTCACTTTCTTCATATTTGTCGAGCAGGTTGAAAGGTGTTCCCGAAAGTGAAAGAATTCGGGTATTCTCCTTTTTCAACTTGTTCATTACACGCACACCGGCAGCAGCATCAATGCCTTCGTGCGCCTCGTCAACCATTACGAAGTCCCAATCATACTCCATAATGGCACGTTTCAATGGATCAAAATTGCGCTCCTTGCCACCAACAAATTGTGACAGGCGCAGATATTGCATGCTGACAAAGAATACGAGTATCTTTTTGCCAGCATCCACCTCGCGGGTAAGCGTATAGAAGTCACCCTGAGAATCGTTATCATCCATCATTCGGCGACCATAAGCAGGTTCAAGTCCTTTTGCATGATAGTCAGCAAGGGCTTCCGGGGTACGGAAAATCTTCGCAAAGTCATCATGCCATCCTTTATCTACAACAGGGCGATGTGTGATGATGAGCGTAGAGCGGTAGCCACAACGCTTAGCTACTTCAAGACCTGAGAGGGTCTTTCCAAAACGCATTTTTGCATTCCAGAGATAGTGCTTACCCTTGTTAGGGTCTTTGAACTCCTTCTGGAAGTATTCCACGGTGTCATGGATTGCCTTTTCCTGCTCTGGGCGGAACTTGATGGCTCCATGTCCAGCTCCCTTGCCTTGCTTTATCTTGTTGATAACATCTTGTATATCAAAGATGGTGCACGCAAACCAGATGTCTGCATCCTCAGTCTGTCCGGTAGTTGGATCCTTATACTTGCCAAGAGTCTTTGAAGGAATGTCCATGGCACGCAGGGTGCGATAGACATCATCAGCCTTATAGCATTTGGAGTCCTGGTCGTATGTGGTACATTCCACATATTCTATATGGTATGAAACTCCCTGCATGTAAGGACGAGCATCGAGCTCAGCACGAACAGCCTTACCCAAATCCTGGCGGCTTTTGGAATCTGCTATCTCATTATCGACAAAGACCTCACCAATTTTGAGAAGTCCTTGGTGCTTCCTATCGCCCTGGCTGAGCACGTAAAGGAGGCGTGATTGGGTTATAGTGTATCTCATTTATCGTGATTTAGTAATAATTATCAAAACGTTATATCTCGTCATCTTCCGTCTCTTTCTGATGGCTACGGAACAATGAACGGAACTCTATCTTTTGCCATGGCTGCGAGCGTGGGTCCTCGTCGAGCGAAGGTTGCCAGTCTTTTGGCTTTTTCAGATTCCAGTCTCTTATGATGCATTTAACACCGATGTGACCATTTATCTCGCCTTTCATGCAGGCTGGACATTGCTTCTTGGTAGTTTCTCCAAAGAGATCGGTTTCATATACCTTGTCGCAAGAATCAGGAACAACCATCTTGATACCATCCATCTGCCACAGATTCCATGAAATCCATCGGGCAGCATTGATGATTTTATTTCTTTTTGGAACCCGGAGGTTGCCATCTGCATCTTTGATGTAATGGCCATCTGCATCCTTTGGATTGAACTTATCCATGAAGTACTCTATATAGGTGTAGAGTAGGGCTTCACGAGCCAAGAGCAGATTGTCGCCTTGCCATTCATAACCATAAGTATGCTTGAAGGCTTTTTCTGCCATATCGTACCATTCCTTTTCGGTCTCGACATTTTCGTTGATGACACGCATCTTTCTATCAAGAATACCAATACGATGGCTGATAGGGATAGGCTGGCCTGTTGTGGTATCATAACGACTGACCAGATAGGGAGCTTCTCCACAGGTTATTTCCATGCAGTTGTCAACAACATACTTCTTCCATGTCTTTTGCTTGTTGCCTTCCGGAAACTGGATTTTTCCTTCTGTAGGAATCCATGAATGCGTACCATCTTCGTTTGTGACTTCACGATTGAAGACGTCTTTGCGTCCAAACCAGTTCTCGTCGATGAGATTGTTTTGTGCATTACACACCCATGATGGAGTAAACACCTCGGCCTTGTCTTTGGTGCGGTCGAGCTGAGCTTGCTTGTCTTTCAGTACACGAGGCATTACGATGCGACGGAACCGTCCGGTAATATGCTCAGGCTTGATCTCATCGTCATATCGGTAACCTTCTTCCATGAAATTCCCGTGTTCATCAAGCACCGAGTTTTCATAATCGGATGTTGCCCAGAAGATGTTAACCACCTTCTCCTGGTCTGAAGCCTCTGCGCGGGCTCTTGCAGACATGGTATGGTCAATGAGCAGTTTGTCAAGAACCTCTGGATCGTAGTCCATGATGTCTTGCTCAGAGATGTCAACATCACTGATATGCTCAAAGATTCTATATGTTGTATTCTTTTCTGCCATTATTGGTTTTTGCAAAATTATCTTTTCTTGTTGCATTCTTTCTGCACAATGGAATACATTTTCAATAACTGCTCTATTTTCTCAACAATTTGCCGTCTCAACCACTCTGGTTTGAGCACTTCTACCTGATTTCCGTATGAAAAGATGCGTGCCTCCAATTCCTTGTTGGGACGAACCATGAGCTTGATGATATGCTGTTCTTCGTCTTCCACCTTCTGTGAAGGATGGATGGGCTTGTTGACCACGTAAGGGAAACGGACTTCGTCAAACTTCAACAGCACTTCTTCTGCCACTGGATGGTCTTCGGGTAATGTCACCCCTACTACGTTCTTGAAATACTCATTGAAGTCTATGTCCTTATTGGGAATAAACGGCACATTGGCACGTGAAAACTTTACGATACGGTCGAGCGCTTTATTGGTGATGTAATGGCCATGACTGCCTTCCTGCAATCCGATGAGGAACCAGCGGTTGTTGAACTGCTTGATGTGGTAAGGGTGGAGGATGGCAGTTCTTTCTTTGCCAGCGAAAGTGCGATAGAGCAAATTCAATGGCTGATGGTTCAATGCGGACTCTATCAGTTCTCCCAAGAACTCTGTTCCCTTCAGCAGATCATTGTGCTCAAACGATACGATATTCTCTGTATTGGGCTTGACACCAAAACGGAATTCAAGATTCGAGATGACATCTTCCAACCATGCGTTACTCGGCACACCACGGAAACGACTTAGTAGGTCGATAGTGGAGCGAAGAGACGCTACTTCTTCTGCTGTCAACTCATTATTAAAGATGGAGAAGCTTGGGTCTGAATAACGGTAGTAACTCTTTCTTCCATCGAAAGGATATGTTTCGATAGGAGCATTGTAGGTGACTCTATCTCTCATGCATTTGATATCTTCGCGCAACTGACGGATGCTGACCTGCGAGCCATAGAGATCCATGAGGGACTTGTTGACCGTGTCAAGGAGGTCCTCGATGCTGTATGTTCTATGAAAGTCGCTAAAGCATCGGTCCAATATTCGGTAGCGTAGCTGCGCATTCTTATTTGTTGGCATAGAGTCTTCTCTTAATGAGTTTATTGATCAGTTTTTATAGTAACGACATCGTCCAGTCTGACAAGGCCGTTCATGTCGGCTTGTTGGTTAGCATGCGTTCTGCAAGCATCACTTTTATTCGATTGAGAGGTTGTTTCACCATATTTCTTGTCCTTATATTATCAGTATGCAAAAATAAGGGTTTTTCTTCGGAAAACGGACGCTTTTTATAAAAAAAATACTCCCCCAAGCAAATAAATTGAGGTTTTCGTCATGATGTCCGACATAATATTGTATCTTTGTAAAAGATAGGCTGCACCTCAGCAATCGGAGCAAGCTCCATAGCGTTCGATTTGCACTATCTTCGCATACGAAGTGTGCTTATTATAATAATCAAAATTAATTAACATGGAAAGATATATTCTTCCTTACATAAAGCAATATAAAAATATAGATGACTTATTAGAATCAACTGATAAGTCAAATATGACATGTGTTACTAATATGTCTTCTTTCTTAGATACAATAAGAAATACACATCGTTTATGTATCGTAGGAGATCCTGGAATAGGGAAGAGTAGACTTTTGAAAGAGTTGGGATCGACTCTTTCTTCAAAGGACGTATTAAAATGTAATGCTATAGATTTTACTTCAAAATCGGTTGGTGCCGATGTGAAATATTGCATAGTTGATGCTCTTGATGAAGTTGAATCAAATCAATTTATCAGAGTATATAGAGAAATAAAGGACTTTTGCGAGAATAACAAGAATACCCCAGTTCGGGATAAGAAATAGTTCATAAAAAAGTTGGTAGTCTCACAAAT
>ENA-OPRX01000552-OPRX01000552.1-human-gut-metagenome-genome-assembly--contig:-NODE-552-length-24117-cov-6.361898_pt1 | contig 24117 bp, 16 predicted proteins | sample MGYA00241450_ERZ501892 | MGnify/ENA primary metagenome ERZ501892 (study PRJEB25962, sample SAMEA2042223) | human gut metagenome | biome: human gut; feature: human-associated habitat; material: faeces...
TCCGCCGTAAAAAAATGTTCGACCTATTAAAACCGGGGGATTTGTAATCCCCCAATACCATATACCACGCTGATAACTTGGTTCAAGCCTGGTTGCTGCGGATTGCAAATCCGCAGATCATAAAAAGGTTGGGACATTTTTTAACGCCGGATTGCAAATCCGGCGGGACGCCTGACGGAGGACTTTCTGTTTTCGCCTGACGGAGGACTTTCGCAGAAAGAACAGCTACAATCCATAGATTAGAGACATTTAATTGAAATTTAACACATAATTTATAAACCCTATCGTTTTTTTTTGTATCTTTGCAGCAGAAATGACGACTAAATCATTCTATAACATTATTAACAATTAAATAATTAGCTTATGAAAAAGTTACTACGCTATTCATTAACACTGGTTTTCGCTCTCGTAGCGAGCGTGGGTTTCGCACAAACCACATTTGACTTCGACAAAGACTACAAGACTTTGTTCCCAGGTCTGCCAGGTGTTTCATCAATGGAATCTAACGACGGAGATTTCAACGAGGCAACCACTTGCACAGTAGATGGCATCGCAGTTACAGTTTCTGCAAAGGAAGAAGGAAATCCCAACGCCAACAGAATCTGGACTAGTTCTGCACGTTTAAGAATGTACTCAGGAACTCTCACTATCCAGGCTCCTGAAGGAAAGCAGATTACCAAGATTGATATTGCCCAGAAGAAATGGAACGCCAATAATAAAGTAGATAATGGTACCATCGACGCCAAGGGTAATTGGACTGGTTCTGCCAACAAGGTAGTTTACAGCATCGCTGGTAACTCTCAAATCAAGACCATGACCGTTACACTCGGCGAAGGCGGCACTCCTCAGCCACCAGTAGTGATTACCTATACCGACGTGGCAAGCGTGAAGGATCTCTTGGCTAACTACGCAAAGGATACCAAGAACCTTAACCTTACTCTTACCAATGCTAAGGTTACTTTCGTTAACGAGTACAACGGAACCATCAATACTTATGTTCGCGAAGGCGATACAGCCATCGAGCTTCGTACACTCGGCTTCAACATGCCAGTGAACAGCATTTTGAATGGTAAGGTAAAGGTAGATTTGAAGTATAACTTCGATGTTCCTTACCTCACAGCCAATGCAGGTACAGACGATGAGAGCATCACCGTTACAGAAAGCGACGAGGCAGCTCAGCCTATCGAGGCTACCATCGCCGACATCCTCGCTAACAAGTACTTGAACGACCTCGTTACCATCAAGAACTTCACATTCAGCAAGGAAGAATTCCAGGCTGGCAAGTTCAACTACTACGCTAACGACGGCGAGCAGAAGATTATGATTTACGACAAGTTCAACAAGGTGGGCGGTGTTGCAGAACTCACTGAGGGTGAAACTTACACTGTAACAGGTCTCTATGGCGCTATCTTCAAGGGCACTCCAGAGATTCTCCCTACACAGGCTGTTGTAGCAGGAACTCCTACCGGCATCACAAACATCACAACATCTGCAGCTGACAATGCTCCTATCTTCAACCTCGCTGGTCAGAAGGTTGGCAAGAGCTACAAGGGTGTAGTGATCAAGGCTGGCAAGAAGATGATTCAGTAAGATCTGAAAGATTAAAAGATTCAGAAGCTTTCCGGTTATCAAAGGATAACCCATAAAAAAAATAATCCGCTTCCACGACTATCATGCCGTGAAAGCGGATTTCTTTTTATCCTGATTTATACATACTCCCTTTCTGCGGATTGCAAATCCGCAGAGCATCAATAGGTTAGGACATTTTTTAACGCCGGATTGCAAATCCGGCGGGACGCCTAGCGGACTCGCTTCTTGAAAGACGCATAGCAAAAACTCCCAGGTGGTCTCGAAAAGCATAAACCCGCCAGGCGTCCCGGCGGATTTGCAATCCGCCGTAAAAAAAGGTTCGACCTATTAAAACCAGGGGATTTGTAATCCCCCAACAAAGGAAAAGCATACTCCTTTGCTGCGGAATTCTAAAAAAAGGTGCGTCATAGACTTATGACACACCCTCCTTTATAGTTCATTTTCTTTATCTTCTATCATTCAACTTCTTTTCAGCTCCCGTCATTTTCTTGATGCCCGAAGCCTTGCCGAAGGTATTGGCTGAACCACCTGCCGAACGGGTAAGCTTCTTGGCATAGCCCGTAGGAACCTCTTCGAAATCGAAGTTGATGATGTCGCCCTTGGCTTTGCCTATACCTATCATATAACCATAGAAGGTATAGCGATGATTGCCCTTCTCGGCACCCAGATGGAAACCAGTCTGGCTGGCACCGGCATCCAGTACGAAGGTGGCACCACTATTGGTATATTTAATGTAGATGTCGCCATTGTTGTCGATATACCAGGCGAACTTCAGGGTCTGCGAATCTACCACATTGCCCTTCTCGTCATACACCTCGTCAACCTCAATACCGCTTCCGCTCAACGCATTACGCCTGTCGCCACTCTGGTAGAATATCATGGTGGCATAAAACTCGTCCTTGCCGCGGGATACACCATCCTCGTTGATGTAACTGTATATCACCGGACCATACCACTCGCCTACCAGCGTCTGAGCCTCTTCTATCAGCTGGCTGTTCTGCGAACCATTCGACCCCTGGTTCCAGTCACCCTGGTTCCAGCCCCAGCCGCCCTGGTTGTAATCCTCGTACCAGCCATAGTCATCGTGCCAATAATGACCATCATCCCATGGGTCATCGTCGCAACTTGTAAATGTGAATGATGCCGCAGCTATCGCCATCAGCATCAAGATTGATTTCATCTTCTTCATTATCTTATATCCTTTCTTGTTTCTTAATTTCTCGAATCTTTCTGAATTCTGATGCAAAGATAAGACAAAAATTACACCCTGCAAAGGGAAAAGTGGAAAAAATTGGGGGAATTTCCCTATTCCGCAACAGTTTTTCCCTACTATCTCTTGCTTTTCTCAAAAAAATACACTACCTTTGTGCCAATTATCAAACAAAACTATGCATCGAAACAAAACAATGCATCAAAACAATGACAAAGTATGAATAAAAGATATTTTCTCTCTATCATCGTTACTATCATCGCCATCATGGCCAATACCCTAAGCATGATGGCAAGGCCTTACTGCGACGTAAGGAAATTCTCTATCGTTGACGGACTCGCTGCCAACACCATTTCTGACATGAAGCAGGCACCCGACGGGCTGATGTGGTTCAGCACCTGGAACGGACTCTCCTACTACGACGGATACTCTTTCTATACCTTCCGAGATGTACCCGGCGGAGAAGACGTGCTATCCACCAACCGAATCATCGACATCTACCCCACCACAAGAAACAACGTATGGTGCGTTTCTTCGGATAGAAAAATCTATCTGTACAGCACCCACAGCTGCAAATTCCTAAACAGCGAAAAGAGCATCAACGAGCAGTTTGGCATCAACCTGAAGGTGGATAAACTGTATCCTATTAAAAAAGGTAGCACCTGGATTACCACCCAGGACGGAAACTATATCATCAGAACCATCTTTTCGCCGCAGGAGGAAGCCGACCGAGAACTCATCAAGGTGGGAGAACACGGTCTGCGAAGCGGAAAAGTATGGTATGTATGGGGCGACAAGAAAGGTCGCGAGTGGATTCTCACCGAAAAGGGAACCACTATCTACAAGCACCACTTCAGCACACCCATCCCCTTTAAATGGATTAGAGAGGTGGGGGAAAACATCTTCCTGGCTACCCAAGACGGCAAACTCACCGTATTCGACGAGCGAGACAAGCTCGTAATGATTCCGATGCCAGAGGGCGTTACGCGCATCAACCAGCTCAAGAACACAGGCTACCAGCTGCTCATAGCCACCAACCTGGGACTGGTAATCTACAACCCGCGCACCTTTAAAGCCGAACTCATCAACGTGCAGAGCCCAAGCCAGCCTATGGCAGAGGTGAAGAACATCTATACCGACGACTTCGGCATGGTTTGGGTGTTTACCGACGGCATGGGCGTAACCCTGGTGAACCCGAAAACGGGCGGAAAGGCGTGGCTCTTCGCCGACCAGCCCGACCCTGCCGACCGCACGGAATCGGATAAATTCTTCATCACCCAAGATGAAAACAAAAACCTCTGGCTTGTGCCGAACGGCGGAACCTTCAGCTATTTCGACCGAAAGGCGGGAAAACTGGTGCCTTATCTGCTGCGAAGCAACTCTTCGGGCAACTTCCGTGTACCGATGATCAAGAAATTCTGCCTCTCAGACCAGGGCATCCTCTGGATAAGCGGTACGCACGACCTTACCCAGGTGGCCTTTAAAGACCACCAATACCACCTCAACGGGCTAGACCAGGGAGAATCTGACGTACGCTCGCTCTGCAACACCCCCGAAGGCTACCACTGGACAGGATATTACAACGGCATCATTCAGGTGAGCAACAGCCGATTTGAGAAGGTGGGCTATCTGGCACCTAGCGGACAGGTGGTACCACAGCAGGTGAAGTTCTGCGAGTCGCCTATCTTCGCACTCTTCTTCGACACCAAGGGAAAGATGTGGATAGGCACCAAGAACGATGGCCTCTTTGTGCGAACCAGCCAGGGCATGGCCCACTACACAATGAACCCTGCCGACCGGAACTCGCTGCCAAGCAACAATATATTTGATGTAGCAGCCGACCGCCACGGCAGAATATGGCTGGCTACCTATGGAGGGGGACTCGTGCTGGTACAGCAGAGCACTACGGGTCAGATTTCGTTTGTAAGCAAGAACAACGGAATGCCTTGGCCCAAGCAGCAGTTCCAGAAGGTGAGACGCATCTTCTGCACCCCTACGGGAGAAATTCTGGTGGGCACCACCGAGGGGCTGATTACCTTCGGCGATAGCTTCAGCACCCCAAGCAAGATAAAGTTCTTTACCAGCCAGCACATAGAAAACGACTCTAACTCGATATCAGCCAACGACATATACTTCATCATGCAGCACAGCAACGGACAGACCCTGATATCGCAGCTGGGCGGAATGCTGGAGAACGTCAGCAGCCCAAACCTGCTGCAGAACAACCTGCAGACCACGTTTAACAGGCACATCAGCTACGACGAGGGCATCGTGCAGAGCATGGTGGAAGACAACCAGGGCAACATCTGGGTGGTACGCGAATCGAGTATCGACCGCTATAACCCGAAGACGGGAACGACGGAAGTGTTCGGACCTAACGACTTCGACCTCAACATGTCGTTTACCGAGGCACGCCCCGTACACGACCCAGGCACCAACGATATAACGGTGGGCACGCCGATGGGCAGCCTTACCTTCAACCCAGCCAAGATGAAGAAGAACCCATACCAGCCACGCATCCTCTTCACCATGCTGCACTATACGGGCGAAAGCGCATCGGAACCTATCCTGCATAAAGAAAAGGTGGAGATTCCTTCAGACAAGCGAAACCTGAGCATCAGCTTCGCATCGCTCGACTACTCCCGTAAATACAACACGAAATACCGCTACCGCCTTGACGGGCATACCCCTGAGGGCCAGTGGATAGACCTGGGAAAGAGAAACTACATCGCCTTCAACCACATCTCCAGCGGCAATTACGTGCTCAAGGTGATGGCCACCAATTCGCACGGCGTATGGAGCAAGTACGTGGCAGAGCTGCCTATCGAGGTGAACCCTACCTTCTGGGAGAGCATCTGGGGCAAGCTGTTCATGCTGCTCTTGCTGCTGTGCATCGTGGCTTTCGTCTTCTACATCTACAACCGCAACCAGCACGAGAAGCTGAACCACGAAATGAGCCTGATGAAGAACGACTTCTTCAGCAAAGCCAGCCACCAGCTGCGCACACCGCTCACCCTGATAGGCGGACCGCTGAAGGAAGTGCTCGACAAAGAAAACGGACTCACCCGACAGGGCAAGGAGATGATAACCATAGCCCTGAAGAATTCTTACGAGATACTGGAGATGATCAACAAGATACTGAGATTCGACAACAGCAGCAACCTGTTGAACAACAGCGGACTCGATATCCTGGACAAGGCCGTGGAAGAAGACGAGGTTCCAGGACAGGTGGACGACGGCAACGTGGCAAGATACCTGGCTGATATAAAAAAGGTGGAAAAGGAAACGGAGGAAAACATGACCGAAGAGGAGAAACGGGCAAAGGAAGAAGACCGCAAGGAAAACACCGTGCTCGTGGTGGAAGACAACGGCGACCTGCGCAAATTCCTGTACTCCATTCTTCAGAGCATGTATAACGTGCTGCTTGCCGAAAACGGAAAGGCGGGCCTGCTGATGGCACGCACCGAGAAGCCCGACTTCATCATCACCGACGTAACCATGCCTGTGATGGACGGCATCACGATGATTAAGGAAATCAAGCAAGACCACGACCTGGTCCAGATTCCTATCATCATCCTCTCGGCCAAGGCGAGCGTGGAAGACAGGCTCAAGGGCTTCGAGATGGGTGTGGATGCCTACATGACCAAGCCATTCTCTACCCAATATCTGCTGGGCAGAATCGACGCCGTGATTAAGCAGCGCCGTGCCCTGCAGAAGGAAATGCTGGAGAAGCTGGAACAGGGCGGAAACATAGCAGGCCTCAAGAACATGCAGATGATTCCGGAACCTAAGAAGACACTGAGCCAGATAACCAGCGAGATAGCCGAGAAGGAACGTGAGGATGCCGAGAAGGCAAAGACACTGCACGAAAGCGACTTTGCCTTCATGGCGAGTCAGATTAACGACAAGGTGACGGCGAAGATTCTGAAGTACGTGACGGAGAACATGAGCAACCCAGACCTAAAGATAGACGATATAGCCGAGGCGATGGGTATGAGCCGAAGCGTGCTCTATGCCAAGATCAAGCAGTCGGTGAGCATGACGCCTATCGATTTCGTACGCCACATCAGGATTATGAGAGCCAGCGAGCTGCTGCAGCAAACCGACGATACGCTGGCATCCATCTCCTTTGAAGTGGGCTTCAGCGACCCTAAGTACTTCTCCAAGGTGTTCAAAAAGGAGATGGGAATCGTGCCTAGCGAGTATCGTGAGCGCACAAAACACGAATAATTCTACAAAACCGCTACACTTTATAAGTGTGATTAAACGGCAGTATTTCGGGTTTATGTGGGCGAAAACGGGGCTTAAAAGGGGTTTAAATGGGTTTAAAATGCCACAAAGGGTACACATTAGACTTTTTTAACACCCCCCCCGTAAAAAAAATGGTTGTAAATGATACGACTTTCAAAAAAAGTTCGTACCTTTGCATCAAGTTCTTAGAAAAGTTAAATGATAGATTAATCGTAACTTCTCTCCCATCATTTTTTTTGGAGGGAAGTGGAAGGTCTCCGGGGATTGTGAAATTACCGGAGACTTTTTTTTATGCCCGAAAATCATCACTGGTTTGCATGCGAATGCTATCAAATTGAAAAAAAAGAAAGATTTTTAGAAATTTTATACCAAAGCATGATGATTTCTGAAATAAAAATCGTACCTTTGCACTACGTTTCTGAAACACCCCCCAGAAGGGGCTTAAAGAAGTAACATAAAATAGATATATATATAAAATGAGAACCGTTTACGAATTCTCCGTTAAGGACAGAAAGGGAAAGGATGTTTCCCTGAAAGAGTACGCCAACGAGGTGCTGCTCATCGTTAACACAGCAACAAAGTGCGGTTTCACTCCTCAGTATGAGGAGTTGGAAAAGCTCTATGAGACATATCACCAGCAGGGCTTCGAGATTCTCGATTTTCCTTGCAACCAGTTTGGACAGCAGGCTCCAGGCACTGACGAAAGCATTCATCAGTTCTGCAAGCTTACATACGGCACAGAATTCCAGCGCTACAAGAAGATTAAGGTAAACGGCGATGATGCCGCTCCTCTCTTCAAGTTCCTCAAGGAATGTAAAGGTTTCGCTGGCTGGGACGAGAGCCATCCTCTCTACCCTGTGCTCGACAAGATGCTCTCTGAGGAAGACCCTAATTATAAGGAGAGCGCTGATATTAAATGGAACTTCACCAAGTTCCTTATCAACAAAAAGGGTCAGGTGGTAGCTCGATTCGAGCCAACTACCAGTTTCGACGTTATCGCTAAGGCCATCGAAGAGTGGCTGAATGCGTAAATGTCATGGATTTAGGAAACAAGATGCCCCTTAGCGAAGGGGTAGCCAAAAAACAAGTATCTCGAAGCCAGGCTTTTGCAAGGCCTGGCTTCATTTTTTTTACTAATCTACTTGAGGAACATTCTTGAGATATTTCTCAATCTCCTCGTCACTCACCTTATAGTTCTGCAAATCACCATTGAGATAGCTTTCGTAAGATGGCATATCAATCAAGCCATGACCTGAAAGACAGAACAGGATAACCGGAGAGGTGCCCTCCTCCTTCGCCTTCTTGGCCTCGCGGATGGTAGCCGCAATGGCATGGCAACTTTCTGGAGCCGGAATGATTCCCTCGGCACGGGAGAAAAGCATACCTGCCTCGAACGCCTCAATCTGTGGTATATCTACACCATGCATATATCCATCCTTGATGAGCTGAGAGATGATCATACCCGCACCATGGTAACGCAAACCACCGGCATGAATGTTGGCTGGCTTGAAATCATGACCCAGGGTGAACATCGGCAACAATGGTGTATAGCCGGCTTCATCACCGAAATCATATTCAAACTTACCACGTGTCAGCTTAGGACAACTCTCTGGCTCGGCTGCGATAAACTCGGTGTGCTTCTCGCCACTCAGGTTATGACGCATAAATGGGAAAGCCAAACCGCCAAAGTTACTACCGCCACCAAAGCAGGCAATCACCTTGTCTGGATACTCACCCGCCATCTGCATCTGCTTCTCAGCCTCCAAACCGATGATGGTCTGGTGCAAAGCCACATGGTTCAACACGGAACCCAGGGTGTATTTACAGCCCGGAGTGGTGGTAGCCAGCTCCACAGCCTCAGAAATGGCAGTGCCCAGAGAACCTGGATGGTGTGGATCGCGGGTGATGATGTTCTTGCCCGCACGGGTACTCATGGAAGGAGAACCCTCGACGGTGGCTCCGAAGGTACGCATGATGCTGGAGCGGTATGGCTTCTGCTGCATGGTAATCTTTACCTGATAAACGGCAGCCTCCAAACCATAGAGCTTGGCTGCATAAGAAAGGGCACAGCCCCACTGTCCGGCACCGGTCTCGGTGGTAACATTGGTATCACCCTCCTGCTTGCAATAGTAGCACTGAGGCAGGGCTGAGTTGATTTTATGTGAACCTAATGGTGTAGCACTCTCGTTCTTGAAGTAGATGTGGGCAGTGGTACCGAGTGCCTCCTCCAAGCCGTAGGCACGGACCAGCGGGGTGGAACGATAGTACGCATACTTCTCGCGTACATCTTCTGGGATATCAATCCAAGCGTGCTCTGTATCGAGCTCCTGCTTAGAACACTCCTTATTAAAGATGTGAGACAAGTCGTCGGCTGTGAGCGGCTTGTGGGTCTGTGGATTCAACGGTGGCAATGGCTTATTAGGCATGTCAGCTTGAATGTTGTACCACTGAGTAGGAAGTTCCTGCTCCTGAAGGATAAACTTTTTCTGTCTCATGATGTATTATTTTAATATATTTATTGAAATTTGCTTTATTTGATTGCAGATTGAACGGGTTTTATCGGTTTTACCTTACAATCTGTTTACATTGTTGGGCGCAAAGGTACAAAGAATTTTCCATATAGACAAATTATATGGTGATTTTATTTCTAAAATTTGTAAGGAAGCCCTAAAAAGCTATCTTTACGGGGGTAATTGTTACATAAAACACTTGTTTTTTGCTAAAAAGTATTGATTAAAATAGTTTTTGCTCCTTAAAAGATAAAATTTGCACCCTACTTTGCAAAATATTTCGTACCTTTGCATCAGTTAAAACAAGGGCGTTGTGAAACGCTAAATCATCATCTTTTACTTATACAAAAAAAACAATGGATTCGATAAGGGTATCGAAATCCATTGTTTTATTTTATATACCTATCTCAAGTCCGAAAACTTATCATTTTTCATCAACCTTGATCTTGGCTATCTGATTGAGCAGCTGTCGGGCCTTTTCCACGGTCTTCACATCCTTGATGCGGAGGAAACGCTTGTTGTTCCTTTCCTTCAGCATGCAATCCTGAATATGGGTGGTGGCGTAGGTAAGCACACGCGAGAACATCTGGCTGCGATAGAACGGACTTGCCACATTGCTCACAAACTGCAACTGCATGGCTCCCTGCTTCAGGGTAATCTTCTCGCAACCCAGACTCTTGCCCACACGGCGCAAGCCAACCACATGAATCAGCTCGTCACCCGCACGAGGTATCGGACCGAATCGGTCGATCATTCGCTTGCGGAAAGCTTCCACCTCATCATCCGTTTCCAGATGATCCAATTCACGATAGAGCAGCATTCGCTCGGAACTGCCAGGAACATAGGTATCCGGGAAATACATCTCCAGATCGCTCTCCACGGCACAGTCATCTACAAAGTCATCGCCCGTGAGCTGCTTGCCTTCTGCCATCTCCTGCTGGTAAAGGTCGCCGAACTCCTCGTTCTTCAACTCGGTTACTGCCTGCGAGAGAATCTTCTGGTAGGTTTCGTAACCCAGGTCTTCCATGAATCCGCTCTGTTCTGAACCCAGCAGGTTGCCGGCACCACGGATATCCAGGTCTTGCATGGCAAGGTTGAAACCGCTGCCCAGGTCGCTGAAGGTTTCCAGGGCTTCCAGTCGGCGGCGTGCCTCGGTGGTGAGTGCCGACTTAGGCGGTGCTATCAGGTAGCAGAATGCCTTCTTGTTGCTACGCCCCACTCTACCACGCATCTGGTGCAGGTCGCTTAGGCCGAAGTGGTGGGCATCCATCACGATGATGGTATTGGCATTGGAGATATCGATACCGTTCTCAACGATGGTGGTAGAGAGCAGCACATCGAAATCGTAGTTGATGAAGCCCATGATAATCTTTTCCAGTTCATCGGGCTTCATCTGACCATGACCGATTACGACACGGCAATCGGGCACATGCTTCTCGATAAGCAGTTTGATTTCTGTGAGTTTAGAGATGCGGTCGCACACGAAATATACCTGTCCGTTGCGGCTCATCTCGAAGTTGATGGCATCGGCTATCGCCGCACCGCTAAAGGTAATCAGCTCTGTATGAATAGGATAGCGGTTTGGCGGCGGTGTGCGCATGATGCTCATATCGCGGGCACCCATCAGCGAGAACTGCAGGGTGCGAGGGATAGGCGTGGCACTCATGGTGAGGGTATCTACGTTTACCTTCATCTGGCGCAGCTTCTCCTTGGTGGAAACGCCAAACTTCTGCTCCTCGTCGATGATGAGCAAGCCCAGGTCGTGCCATTGCACGGTTTTGGAAATGAGCTTGTGGGTACCGATGAGGATATCTATCTTGCCCTCCTTCAACTGCTGCAGAATCAGGCGGGTATCCTTGGCAGAACGGGCACGGCTCAGGTAATCTACGGTTACCGGCAGTTCGCCCAGGCGGTGCTTGAAGGTTTGGTAATGCTGGAAGGCGAGCACCGTGGTAGGCACGAGCACAGCCACCTGCTTGCCATCGCAGGCTGCCTTGAAGGCAGCACGAATCGCCACTTCGGTCTTGCCGAAGCCCACATCACCACACACCAGTCGGTCCATCGGACGGGCACTTTCCATATCTTTCTTCACCTCGGCAGTGGCCTTGCTCTGGTCGGGGGTATCTTCGTAAAGGAAGGAAGCCTCCAGCTCATGCTGCATATAACCATCTGGGCTATAGGCGTATCCCTTTTCACGACGGCGCTTGGCATAGAGCTTGATCAGGTCGCGGGCTATATCCTTGATACGCTTCTTGGCCTTGTTCTTGAGCTTATCCCAAGCCCCGGTGCCCAGAGTGGAGAGACGTGGCGGCTCGCCGGTATCGGCACGGCGATACTTGCTGATTTTATAGAGCGAGTGGATGGAGACATCCACCTTATCGTTGTTGGTGTAGATGATGCGGATCATCTCCTGGTAACTGTCGCCCGTAGGCACACGCACCAGTCCGCCAAACTTGCCGATACCGAAATCTACGTGTACGATGAAATCACCGGGTTCCATCTCCTGCAACTCCTTCATGGTGAGGGCCATCTTGCCCGCGCGGGCGGAGTCGGAACGCAGGTTGTACTTGTGGTAACGGTCGAATATCTGGTGGTCGGTGAAGAAGCAAACCTTCTTCTCGTTATCCACGAATCCTTCGTGCAGGGTCTTATCCACCGGGGTAAACTGAATGTGGTAGTGTTCCAGTTCCTCGCTGGCAAAGATATCCTTGAGGCGCTGTTGCTGCTTCTGGCTATCTGCCAATATATATAAGGTGTAGCCCTTGAGCTGGTAATCTTCCAGGGTTTGAGACAGGAGCTGGAAGTTTTTATGGAAGAGGGGCTGCGGCGCCACATCGAAAGTGATAACGGCATTGCTCTGGCCCTTGACATCTGACTTTTTGCCGAACTCGATGCGAACATGCTCTACAATGGCATGCTGGAAATCTGTGGCACTCACCAGGTTCAGCTCGGTCTTCATCTCCTGTCGTATTCTTTCTGCCTCCATCTCGGTGGCACCTTCCAACTGTTCGGCAAGGCTCTGGGCAGAGAAGCCATCGTTGTAAATCTGGCCGATGCGGTCGTGCAGATAGGCGTAATCCTTCATCACCACAAGCGTAGAAGGGTCGAGGAAATGCAGGAAACACTGCTTCACGGTTTGCTCGGCAGCCAATTCAGGCACCACTTCGATGCTCTCGCGCTTGTCTTTGGAGAGCTGGTCTTCGATGTAGAAGGTGCGGATGGTATCGATTTCATCACCGAAGAAATCGATACGGAACGGGAACTCGCAACTGTAGGAATAGACATCGATGATGCTTCCACGCACGGCAAACTGGCCTGGCTCATAGACATAATCTACCTCCTGGAGTGAGAAATCGCGCAACTGGTGCACCACATCTATCTGTGAAATCTGCTGACCTACTGAAAGTTTCAGGATTTTCTCATCCAGATGCTGCTTAGACACCACCAGTTCGGCGAGGGCATCGGGATAGGAAACGATGTAAATCTGGTTGCCTGCCGACAATCGGGCAAGCACTTCGGTTCGCAAAATCTCGTTGGCAGCATCCCGCTGACCATACTTCACGGCACGGCGATAGCTGGAAGGGAAGAAAAATACGCTCTCCTGCCCCAATATCTGAGTGAGGTCGTGATAGAAATATCCCGCCTCCTCGGCATCATCGAGCACGAAAAGCACCGTGCGCTTCAACCTGTTCTGCAGCGAACCGAAAAACATCGAGGCAGAAGAGCACACCAATCCCTGAAGAAAAAGGGAATGCACTGACTTTTTCTTCAATAAATCAAAGAGGGCATTCGCCTGCGGCGAACGCCCGTATTGTTTTGCAATATCCTGTAATATCACTGCTTATTCCTAACTTATTTTTGGGTATTTCTTGAACCATCCATCGAGTCGCAATCTCATCACTCCGAAGAAAGCCTCGCCAAAGATACCGCCACTCATCTTGCTGGTGCCCCCACGGCGGTTCACGAAGATAACCGGCACTTCCTTAATCTTGAAGCCTATCTTGTAAGAAGTGAACTTCATCTCTATCTGGAAGCCGTAGCCCTTGAAGCGGATGGCATCCAAATCGATGGTTTCCAACACTTTGCGACGATAGCAAACGAAGCCGGCTGTGGTATCGTGTACCTGAAAGCCCGTAACGAAGCGCACGTATTTTGAGGCGAAATAGCTCATCAACACGCGACCGATAGGCCAGTTGACCACGTTGACACCCGATACGTAGCGTGAGCCTACGGCTACATCGTAACCCTCGTCGTGGGTAGCGGCGTAGAGGCGTGGCAGGTCGTTAGGGTCGTGGCTGAAGTCGGCATCCATCTCGAAGATGAAGTCGTAGCCATGCTCCAGGGACCACTTGAAGCCCTTGATGTAGGCGGTGCCGAGGCCCAGTTTGCCCTTACGCTCCAGAATGTGAAGGCGGCCGGCAAACTCACCGGCGATGAGGTTCTTGACAATGGCAGCCGTGCCATCAGGACTTCCGTCGTCGATGACCAGAATGTCGAATTTCTTCTCCAGGCCGAACACGGCACGGATAATTTTCTCTATGTTTTCCTTCTCGTTGTATGTAGGAATGATTACTATGCTATCACTCATATTCTTCTGTTTTATAGTTACAAGTGCAAAAATACAACTTTTATCTGATATAAACAAATTTACTGGTCGGGATTTTCAACAAAGCCCTGATATTCCTTATCGAGACCCGACATGATGGTATCGTAGCTCTTGGTCATCTGGTTCTTGATGTTCTCCGGACCCTTGCCAATGGGCTGGATAGGCTCATGGATGGTAAGCTTTATCGGATGCCAAAACGCCCAGTAGATATCCTTCATGCGTGGCTTGACATCGAAACTGCCGTTGATGGTGAGCGGACAAACCGGCAACTGCAACTCGTCGGCAAGCATGAAGGCTCCACGGCGGAACACGCCCATGTGGCCGGTGAAGGTGCGGGCACCCTCTGGGAACACCACGAGCGACATGCCTTCCTTGAGCACCTCGCGTGCCTTATCGTAAGAGGCACGAATCTTGGAAGGTCCGCTCTTATCTACGAAGATGTGGTGGGCATAGACGCAAGCCAGACCCACGAGCGGAATGTTGCGGATGCCTTTCTTCATCATCCACTTGAAGTTACGGCCCAGGAAGCCATAGATGAGGAAGATGTCGAAGGCACCCTGATGGTTGGCCACGAACACGTAACTCTGACCTTTCTTGAGATGCTCCCTACCCTCTACCTTTACTGGCAGGAGGAGGATTCTGATCCACAACTGTGACCACAACTTACCTGGGTAATATCCCCAGAAGTGACCATTGCCCAACATACAGCCTATCACCGTAATCAGGCTGGTAAGGATACTTGCCACAACGAGAATGGGCAGGCAAATGATTAATTGGTATATTCGATATAAGTACTTCATCTTGTTTATTTTCTTGCTATACTATAATTTATGCTGATACACGATTTATTTTCTCCTTAAAGTTATAACTGCGATTTCCGGGGTGGCTCCAATGCGGATTGGCACGGTGCCGCCGAGTCCGGCGGTGGTATAGAGCTGACAGCCCTCACGCTCGTAGAGGCCGTAATCGAATGAAGCGAACATAGTCGGACGGAGACCGAGCACGGAAACCTGTCCGGCATGGGTATGACCGCTGAGGGTGAGCTGCGGCGCCACGAGCACGGAATCCTTCGACCCATGCTTCTCGTTGATGGTAGATGGCAGCATCTCCTTCCACTGCGTTGGGATGTGCTGGAGCATCAGTACAAACTGTCCCGGCTTGATGCCATAGAGGGCCTGCGCCACCTGCGTGCGCTTAGGCTTGTCGTAGTTCTCTGTGCCGGCCACATAGATGGAAGCCTTGCCCCTGTGCAGCTTGATATGCTCGTTCATGAGCAATCGCCATCCGCAGGAGCGTTCGAAATCCTGCACCCTGCACTCCATCTCCTTCTTGGCAAGCAGATCGTCATCATCAATATGCATATAATAGGTGTAATCGTGATTTCCCAATACGCTCACCACTCCATCCTTTGCCTTCAGGGAACTGAGTAGATCGTGATAAGGCGTTAATTCAGAAGGCTTTACATTCTGGATATCGCCCGTAAAGCAGATAAGGTCGGCATGCTGGGCATTGATGCTATCGATGTCTCGCTGCGGCAAATCGCGTCGCCAGCCGTAGAAGGAGCCCAGGTGGATATCGCTGAAATGTACGATGCGATAGCCATCAAACTCCTTTGGCAGATCAGGCACATAGACGGTGAGGTGCTTGACTTCAAACTGTCTGACACCCTTGGTAAAGCCATAGATGAAGCAGAAGAATGCCACGATGGCCAACACGCCGCCCACCAGTTTGCCCCAGTTGCGTGAGGTATGACTGCTAGGCTTATTCTGTTTCTGCTTGTAACGGCGCAACAGGCGCATGCACTCCCAGCCTGCAAAACTGCAGAGGGCAAAGACAAACTGGGGTACGGCAAGCACCGCCATCATGCCGAACCAGATGTCGATGAGCATCGGGTCATCGGGCATGAAGTCGGCACCCAGCGCCAGATAGGAACTGTATCCTATCACGATGGCCACGGGCAGCCAATATAAAATCTTTCTCCATCCCTTGCGTACATGCAGATACTGCCGGTCTATCCAGAGATAAGGCAATACCGAGAACAGCACGATGGGAATTAGAATCCTTGCTATCATAACGGTATATATAAATACATTATTACTAATAAATATGTTGTCACTATTTCTTAATCAGGCTCGACTGGAGGAACCGTCTCATCAGTTCTACGGGCACCCCACGGCGGCGGGCGTAGTCGCGAAGCTGGTCATCGCCTATCTTTCCCAGTTCGAAGTAGCGTGCCTTGGGATGCGAGAACATCAGTCCCGAGACGCTGGCATGCGGTGTCATCATTCCGGTTTCGGTGAGTCGGATGCCTGCCTGCTTCATATCCAGCAACTTATCGATGATGAAATTGGCACTGGTATCGGGCAGCGACGGATAGCCGATGGCTGGCCTGATGCCCTGGTATTCCTCGCGATGCAGCTGCTCGATGGTGAGTTTTTCATCGGGTGCATAGCCCCAATACTCTTTTCTCACCTCTTCGTGCAGTTTCTCTGCCGTTGCCTCTGCCAGGCGGTCGGACAGGGTCTGTGCCATCATATTGAGGTAATCGTCATGGCGATACACATCGATGATGGTTCCATCCACCGAAGTGCAGAACACCCCTATCTGGTCTCTGATGCCCTGGGAAAGGGGCCGGATGAAATCGGCAAGACAGAGGTTGGGTTCGCCCGGTGCCGAAGGATGCTGCTGGCGGAGCATCGGGAAACGGAGATTCTTTTCCTTCTTCTCTTCAATCCCATTGCTTTCTATTCCAGAAGTTCCAGGTGTTCCGTTTCCTCCTGAAGTTCCCGAAATTCCGTTTTCTTCTGAGGTACTTGGAAGAAAGAAAATCAAATCATCCCCTTCGCTACCAACTTCAAAGAGCTTGAAGATGGCATGGGTATGGTATTTCTCCTCCCAGGAGGCAAGCATCTGCAAAGCCTCTTGCTTTATCTTCTCCTTGTCAGCCTTCGGTTTTCCGCTCAATCCCCAGGCATGATAGAAATAGAGCCAGTTGATGAACGGAATCAACTCTGATATGCTATAAGTCTTTAACTTTGAACTTTGAACTTTAAACATTGAACTTTATGATTAGCTTCAGACAATGATGCCTAACTTCTGAAATTCAATTCCTCACCACGATAATCGGCATCGAAGGCTCCCTTATTATATATAAGGTGACCGTTGCAGAAGGTTTGCTCCACCTGCCACTGATATTCGTGGCCCTCCATCGGGCTCCACTGGCACTTGCTCTGAATCACCTCCTTGGTCACCTTCCATGGCGACTGTGGTTTTACGATGACGACATCTGCCTTGTATCCCTTGCGAAGAAAGCCTCGCTCACTTACCTGGAAGAGCTGAGCAGGCTGATGAGCCATCAGCTCTACCATCCGTTCGATGGTGAGCACGCCTTCGTCCACCAGTTGGAGCATAGAAACGAGCGAGAACTGAACCATCGGCATGCCTGATGCAGCCTTGGCACATCCGCCCTGCTTATCTTTTAACTCATGTGGAGCGTGGTCGGTACCAATGGTAGCAATGCGTCCATCGGTCAGGGCACGGCGAAGGGCATCGCGGTCGGCCTGGGTCTTGATGGCAGGATTGCACTTGATGAGTGCCTTCTTCGTTGCGTAATCGGCATCTGAGAAGAAGAGATGGGCTATCACGGCTTCGCCGGTTATCTGAGGAAGATTCACTGAATCTGTGTTCTGAAGATTCTCTTCTTGATTATCAAAGAGTTCCAGTTCCTTGGCGGTGGTAACGTGGGCGATATGAAGGCGGGTACCAAACTGCTTGGCAAGCTCTACTGCCAGTTTGCTGCTCTCGTAACATGCCTCCACGCTACGAATCTCGGGATGATGCTCCACGGCAGGGTCTTCGCCATACTTCGCTTTCGCCTCCGCCATATTTCGGTTGATAATCTCGGTATCCTCGCAATGGGTCATTACAGGCAGATTGAGCTGCTTGGCCGTGCTGAACACACGCTGCAGGGACTCCATCTTATCTACCAGCATATTGCCAGTGCTGGAACCCATGAAGAGTTTGATGCCCGGAACATGATGCACATCGAGCTGGGCGAAGGTATCCACATTGTCGTTGGTAGCACCATAGAAGAAGCTGTAGTTTACATGGCTCTTCCGGGCGCCCAACTTTCGCTTCTCCTCCCACGCCTCAAGGGTGGTGGTTTGCGGCACCGTGTTAGGCATCTCGAAGTAAGAAGTGACGCCACCATAGGCAGCTGCACGGCTTTCACTCTCGATATCCGCCTTGCGGGTTAATCCCGGCTCACGGAAGTGGACATGGTCATCAATTACACCTGGCAAAACAAAACACCCCGAAGCATCCACTACTTCGTCGTAGATGCCACGGGGTGCCATGCCTTCATATATCTCTGAAATAACTTCACCATCAACCAGAAGATCGCCCTTAAAGGAGCGACCCTCGTTGACGATAGTTCCGTTTTGTATTAATACCTTAGACATTGTACTTTGTACTTTGAACTTTGAACGTTGAACTTTGAACTTTATGATTAGTTATAAGGCGATAACCTTATGACTAACTTCTTATTCCTAACTTCTTATTCCTAACTTCACTTCTTATTCCTAACTTTTTATTCCTAACTACACTACCTATCCTTTGCCGGAATGGTTGGCTTGGCTAAATCGTTAGGGGTTGGCGCTGGAGCGGCACTAGGGTCGGTCTGTGGTGCAGCCATCTGCTCCATATCAGGAGTAGGAGCCATACCTCCGGCACCCACAGATTCATGCGTACCATTCATGATAGCCTGGTTTTCCTGCGCCTTCTGATAGTAATCCTTCACGTAAGAATCGTTCTTGAAGTGATCGGTGGCCTTGCTCATGATGTCCTCAATCCATGGCGAAAGCATAGGATACTGATTGCCCATGGTAACGAGGAAGAAGACGCCCGGACCCAACACATTGTCGAAGTTATCGGTAACGAAGGATGTAATGAGCTTATCCTGCTGGTCGGAGAGACGCATCGCCTCCGCGTTGAGCTTCGCCGTAACCACCTGCATATCACTACCATTCATGATAGCCTGATCGTGCTTATGAACCAACTCACGCTGTTGATTCTGCAACTGCTGATACTTCTTGAAGAACCCGAAGAGCTTGTCGTTGAGCGGCGTACCACTCACCACCTGCTGGGTATCATCAAGCTTCACCGTGATGCAACCACTCTCCAAGACCAGCGGCAACACGGGTTCATCGTCCATGAAGATGTTGGCCATCTTGGCAGAATCCACACTTCCCTGGAAGTGGAACTGTCCATGTACTACATCACATGAATCAATTTTCTTAAATTCATTGTCTTTCAAGATTTGAAGATACAGCATACGACCATCCAAGGTGCTTACGTTAGAAGTACCTGAAATATCGTAACTGGCGGCGCAAGATGTAAGCGCCATTAAGGTGATCAATGCGTAAAATATCTTATTCATAAGCTTTGTAATTCACAATTTTGTGAACAAAAGTACAATCAATTATTGAAGTAGCGAAATAAATTCAAGCTATTTAATTGAATATTACATGTATTTATGTTTTATTTGCATTTTAACTCGTTTGAGATGCGATGCGTGGTATAGAGTTCCAGCAAGGCGGCTATGAGCAGGAACACCACCCATTTGTTGTAGAAATAGGTGATGTATGTCTCCTGATTGGCGAACCAATGACGGAAAAATGCATACACGGTATCGACCATCGAAATGCCCGACAACACGAAGAAGATATCGGCGATATACTGCATTCGCTTGAGGCGATGAATCACCAGCGAATCGCCCTCATAAAGCTGCATCGCCTGTATCACGGCGAACAGAACGGTGCCCAATAGGAATACCCAGCAGGTGTAAAGCAACATGGTTGGGTAAATGAATCCAAAAGCAAAGCAGCCTGCACCGATAACCATCAGCACGCCGCCGAGCAGGAAAACTGCACTTTGTATCTTAGTTAACTGTTTCATCGTATGAATCTTTATATATTAAATAGGGTTTAATCATATTGAATTATTCCGCATTCTCGGAATTTCCCTCTTTCACTGCATCCTCGGAATTTCCTGCGGTTCCTGCCTCCTCTGGCAAATCTGTGCTCAGCACGAAGATATCCTCATCATCCGCCTTCATGAAGTAACGCTCACGGGCTATCTTGCCAAAGACCTCAGGTCCCAGGCGCATCTCCTTGAGTTGGCGCGAGTCTTTTTCATACTGCGCCTGGTATTTTCCTATCTCCTCACGCAAGGTAGCTATCTGCAACTGATACTTGATGTGCTGGCGGATGCTGTTGTCATCAACAACGCCCACAATCAAAACACCCGCTACAATGACTATAAGATACTTATAGTGAGCGAGATAAGCCCATATAATACTTAGTTTCTGACTCATTATTTTCTATATTTTGACTTTATTTGTCTGAATTTGTTTGCAAAGATAATATTTTTTTGTTATCTTTGCATCATAATTAAGAAAAAATAATGCAAGACAACATAGTTTCAAGCAAAAAAGAATGGAAGAATACATAGTTTCAGCAAGAAAATACCGTCCGATGACCTTCGATACGGTCGTAGGACAGGGTGCTTTGACCACCACTTTGAAGAATGCGGTGAAGAGCGGCAAGTTGGCACACGCCTACCTCTTCTGCGGTCCGAGAGGTGTGGGCAAGACCACTTGTGCCCGCATCTTTGCCAAGGCAATCAACTGCGAGCACCCTCGCGAAGACGGCGAGGCATGCAACGAGTGCGAGAGCTGCAAGGCTTTCAACGAGCAACGCTCCTACAACATCTTTGAACTGGATGCCGCCAGCAACAATGGCGTTGACCAGATCAAGACCCTGATGGAGCAGACCCGCATCCCGCCTCAGGTGGGTAAGTACAAGGTGTTCATCATCGACGAGGTACACATGCTGAGTGCCGCTGCCTTCAATGCCTTCCTCAAGACGCTGGAGGAGCCGCCATCGCACGTGATCTTCATCCTCGCCACCACCGAGAAGCACAAGATTCTGCCTACCATCCTGAGCCGATGCCAGATTTACGACTTTGAGCGCATGAGCGTGGCCAACACCATCGCCCACCTGAAGATGGTGGCTGAGAAGGAAGGCGTGAAATATGAGGAACCGGCACTCGCCGTCATCGCCGAGAAAGCAGATGGCGGTATGCGCGATGCCCTCTCCATCTTTGACCAGGCAGCCAGCTTCTGCCAGGGCGACATCACCTATCAGAAGGTGATAGAAGACCTGAACGTGCTGGACAGCGACAACTACTTCAAGCTGGTAGATCTGGCCATAGAGAACAAGATAAGCCAGATGATGGTGGTGCTCGACGGCATCCTAAACAAGGGATTCGACGGCGGCAACATGATTCAGGGATTGGCACAGCATGTGAGAAACGTGATGATGGCGAAGGACCCTCAGACCCTGCCGCTACTTGAAGCAAGCGACGAGCAGAAGGCGAAGTATGCCGAACAGGCGAAGAAGGCTCCTACACCTTTTTTATATAAGGCACTGAAGCTGATGAACGAATGCGATGTGCATTATCGCCAGAGTTCGAACAAGCGCCTGCTGGTGGAACTTACCCTGATACAGATAGGCCAGATTACTCAACCGGAAGACCAGGATGTGCCTAGTGCGGGGCGTACGCCCCATAGACTAAAATCCCTGTTTCAGAAAATCATTGCCCAGCTTAAGCCTGCTGCTCAGGGTGCAGGTGCCGGGCAAGAGAGCGGAAGCACAGTTTCATCCCTTCAGGGAGAGGCTGCGTCTGCCGCTGCGGCTACTGCTGCGCCTACATCTTACGCATCAGCTTCATCTGCTGCATCCGGGGCATCTACGGCATCAGCACCTGCTGCCCGAACCAAGAAGAAGCTAAGTCAGGTAAACTTGAGCGGCATCGGCATGAGTTTTGCCAACCTCAAGAAATCGGAAGAGACGGCAAAACGCATCTATAATCCTATCGACCAGCTGAAAGACGATCCTGCTGCAGTAAAACAGGCTGCTACATCTACGGATGTAGAATTTACGCAGGAACAGGTGGAAGGCCAGTGGATGGGCATGTGCCTAAGAATGCAGAACGTGAAAGACCTCATCGGTCTGGCAAGCCGCATGAAAGCGATAGTTCCTACGATTACGCAATATCCTAACATAGAAGTTGTGATAGATAACCAGTTGCTGCTCAACGATATTCTGAATATCAAGGGCAGAATTCTCCAGACTTTCAAGATAGGATTGGGCAATCAATCTGTTAACATCAACTATCGCCTGGCAGAGGCAGACGAGGTGACCAAGGTGCTCTCTAAGCGCGAACTGCTGGAGAACCTGATGAAGGAGAATCCTTCCATCGCCAAACTCACCCTGGATTTGAAGCTCGTCATGGCATAACCAACTTTTTGATAAGAATAAGAAAATAAAAGAATGGCAAGAAGATAATGCCAAGAAAATAACAGCAAGAAATAATGGCAAGAAGATTAAGAAAAAAACGCATCGCAGTGATATTGCTGACGTTTACCGCCATCATCGTTTGGACCACGCACAGTTGCGTTTCGCGCTGTACCTCGTCTGGCGAGAAGGAGAAGGCGGAAGATACCTTACCTAAGGCGCATATCAACGATTCCATCTCGAACGCTCTGAGCGAGGGAAAGGAATACCAGGAGTTGGACTCCGTAATAGAGAGATACCTGAAACGCTGGGAAATCAATGGGGCACAGCTCGTTATTACCCGAAACGACTCCCTACTCTACGCCCGTGGATTCGGATGGGCAGACAAGGAGCGGGGCATCAAGATGGAGCCTAACATGCTGATGCGATTTGCCTCGGTATCGAAGCTCATCACGGCAGTGGGCATCATGAAACTGCAGGAGATGAAGAAGCTCAAGCTGAACGAGAAGGTGTTTGGCGCAAAGGGCATTCTGAGAGATACCGTTTACAACAACAGCATCAAGGACCAGCGATACTACGATATCACCGTGGAGCAACTGCTTCGCCATCAGGCGGGTTTCAACAACTACGCCGGCGACCCGGTATCTTCCACCCGCTATATCATGATGCAGAACCATCTCACTACGCCTCCCGACCACAATACGCTGCTCAAGATTCTGCTGAAGCGCCATCTGGGTTATACGCCGGGGCAGGGCAAATGCTATAGCAACCTGGGCTACATGATTCTGTCGATGATTATCGAGAAGAAGAGTGGCATGAAATATGAGAACTTCATGCAGAAGTATGTGCTCCAGCCTGCCGGATGCTACGACATGCACATCGCCGGCACTTACTTAAAGGACCGCCGCCCCAACGAGACGAAGTACTACATGCACCAGGGCAGCATCCCTGTGTATGAATACAACAACAGCGGCCGACTGGTGGAGAAATGCTATGGTGATACCGATCTTCCCCGTCTGTCGGGAGCAGGAGCCTGGTGTGGTTCGGCAGCCGAGCTGAGCCGTTTCATCGCCAGCATCGACGGCATGCCTCATGTGAAGGATATCCTAAGCAAGCAGAGCATCCAGTTTATGACCACCGAGCAGCCCGACCATCAGTATTCCATCGGTTGGAACTACACCCCGAAGAGCAATCGCCCATGGATTCGCACGGGTTCGCTGGCAGGCACATCGGCATTGGTTCTGAAATATCCTGATGGCCAGTGCTGGATTCTCATCACGAACACATCCACCTGGAAGGGCCACGGCTTCTCTAACGACAGCATGGCTTTCTTCGAGAAACTGAGAGAGAAATACATGGCGAATATGCCAAAGAAGGATTTGTTTATATAAAAAAGATATAGAATGCAAAAAAGTCCCTGGAGAATGGAAACATCTCCAGGGACTTTTCTTTTGTCTTATCTTATCTGTTCATATCTGTTGTCTGAACTTGTGTATATCAACATGAACTATCTTTTAGAAAGTATATTTCAAACCAATCTGACCACGCCAGCGGCTGTAGTAATCGCTATAGCTCTTGTAAGCATAAGCACCG
>ENA-OPRX01000578-OPRX01000578.1-human-gut-metagenome-genome-assembly--contig:-NODE-578-length-23413-cov-48.729172_pt1 | contig 23413 bp, 25 predicted proteins | sample MGYA00241450_ERZ501892 | MGnify/ENA primary metagenome ERZ501892 (study PRJEB25962, sample SAMEA2042223) | human gut metagenome | biome: human gut; feature: human-associated habitat; material: faeces...
GGCTAGGAGCTTTTGGGCCTTCAGCCCGTACTTAAACCACATGCGAAAGTTCTGTTGTTTATTTATAAAAGTATTGTCCTTTCTTCTGAGTCTGGTGACCAAACTCGATGGCGTGATGCGGACAATGGTGATAGCAGGTAAAGCAGGTGAGGCAATCCTTGTGATGCAGCCATTCCGGATATTCTCCATGACCGCCCTTGATATCGCCTACAGGACAGACGTTGGCACAGATGCCACACTTCACGCACTTGTCTTTCTCCACATGAAACCACTTGTCGGTGATGAGCACCTTCTCAAAGAATCCGCCCACAACCTTGGTGAAGAACCAGGGGATAGAACCTTTTACCAGACGGTTCACTCCCTCTTTCCTGTCAAATACTTCTTCGCAGATAACCGCCAGTTCCTGTGCCGATTTCGATTTCTTACGAACTTCGCGCTCCTTCGGATCAACATCCATGAAAGGAAGTCCTACATAAGATTCCGGCATGATGAGTGAGTAGGAAGCAGAAACCTCCGTGATGCCCAATGCCTGAAGCGATGCATTCAGCGCAATCGTATCGTTGAGGTTTTCGATGGTGAGTCCGATGCTGTCGCCTGCAGTACAGACGCAATAGGCGAAAGGATGTTTCCTGAACGTCTCCTTGTCTTCAGCAGTAGCATCAGAAGTTTCTCTCCGTATCTTCATCTTCCTGATAAACTCCCTTACAAGGCGTGGAACCCTCCAGCCATGTACGGGGAAAACGAATCCGAGCCGTTCATTCTCTTTCAGAATAAACGGCTCGGCTATATTGTGGCTTGAATCATCCGCCCGCATATAAGGGGCGATAGGAATCAAGTCTTCGTGTGTAGCCGCTGCCAGTCTGGCTGCTGCCCACTTGGTATTTCCAGTTCCGGAGAAATAGAAAATCATGCTTACTTTTAAATATGTATTGAGCTAGATTATTTCTTTTCTGTCATAACACCTTCTATATAGAGACGTGACATTTCTACATTGCCGTTAGAACGGACGGTGATGCTCTTCTTGAAATGACCAGGGAACATGCCCTTGCCGTTATAGGTAACACTAATCTGTCCCTTCTCGCCTGGAGCGATAGGCTTCTTGGTATAAGAAGGTATGGTACAGCCGCAGCTGGCAATAGCCTGGTTGATAATCAAAGGCTTGTTGCCCACATTGGTGAAGGTAAAGGTAGCCTTCTGTACCGGGTTTGACTCTTCGAACGAACCGAAGTTGTGTATCAGTTTGTCGAACTTAATCTCTGCCTGAGCAGATGCAGTAGCTACAAGAGCCACCAGCATAGTGAGTGTCAATATGATTCTTTTCATCTTCATATCCTTTCTTCTTTTTTATATTTTCTCTTTAATTTGTTTCTTATTTTTATTTAATTGGATGCAAAAGTACATATAAAGTTTAGTATTACGTTACTTTTTTACATTATTTAACCGAACTTTCGCAAGTTTTGTCCCACACGCCCTGAAAGGGCAGAAGCTTCTAGCCCAGGGCATCACCCTGGGTATAATGGCAGTCAACAATGCGCCCTGAAAGGGCAAAAGCTTTAAAATACCGGGCAATAAACAAAGCTTTTGCCCTTTCTAACGCTTTCTGAAATAAAGGAGACAAAAAATCCCCCAACCTTAATCACTTAAGATTGGGGGAGAGAGTAGAAAAAAATAAAATATGAACAATATCAACTGAATAGAGGGCTAAATGTGGAAATTGATTTCATTCAGCCAAGCCTGAACACTGAAGCAGGGACAGGACTTGTGGACGTTCGGGAGATCACGATGACCTAGGATCTCGGCTTCGGGATAGTCTACGCACAGACTTGTCAGGAGATTCTGGAGCGACTGCTTCTGAGCCTTCGTACGGGTATCTGCCGGATTGCCGTCGGCGTCGAGACCGCCTTCGTAACAGATGCCGATACTGTGTGCATTGAAATGGCGGGCGTGGGCGCCGATTTCTGACTCGGGACGGCCGGGGTAGATGACGCCGTCTTTCGTGATGTAATAGTGATAACCGATGCTGCGGAAACCACGGGCTAAATGACAGGCTTCGAGCTTTTCGAAGGTGAAGTCCTGCGTGACGCGGGTGGCAGAACAGTGAATGACAATAAGTGAGATTTTTCTTGTGTTTTTCATAGTGCTGAATCTTTAAAGGGTTGATACTACTGGCAGCTCTGCACACAAAAGGCAGAGGCTACGGCGGTGAGAACGGTAATGACGAAATTCAGAATTTTCTTGAGTGTTTCTCTTTTCATTTTCATTTGATTTAAGGTTAATAAATGGATTGGGGGCTCGGATTTCCTATATCCGGGCGATACTGGAGAAGGAAGGCTGACAGGATGAGCAGATGGGCTTGATAGCGCGTGTTTCAATGATGCTTGCTATATTGATGAATAGCCGGGGGTGCTATAGCCGAATCCCGGACTGCATCCTGTCTAAAACCTTCTTTCTTCATCTACTGGCGATGGGGGTTACTCCAGGCCGTCGCCACCATCGGAGCCGCTGCTCTCGGTGTTGCCTGATCCGCCAGTCTGTGTTGAGTCGCCGCCCTGGTTTGTGCCGCCACCCTGGGTAGTATCGCCTGTGTTATCCTTACCGCCGTCTGATGGAGTAATATCTCCTGTTACGGCTGTGGCCTTCTTCAGGGATGCATCGAGGTTCAGACTGTTTGCCTTGAACTCACCGGTGCCACGGGCACGGAGCTTCAGTCCGGCAATGTTCTTGGTGATGCTGAACTCCTTCTCGGAGGCAGCACCTTCCTTGTTCTTGATGCCGATGCTGAAGATGGCGAGGTCAGGAATCTTCACGGCGATACCCTGCAGAACCAGTTCTCTTACGCAGCTCACCATGTCGGTGAGCATACCCTTGATGGCTCCCTTTGAGAACGGGGTGTTGTGACTTTCCATGTGCTCTGCGAGTTCATCAAGACCATAGGTCTGGGTGATTACAGGGTAGGCGAAAAACTTGCCGTTAGCGGCGCTCAACTTCTCGTTGACATACTTCTTCAATGTGTACAGAATCATAGTGTCTTCATTTTAAGGTTAATAAATTGTGTTTGTGTTGTAGGGGGCGCTGCGCATTGCCTCTTGGTGGTATGAGATGTTATCTCTGAACCACAATGCAAAGATACGAAATCGGTGAGGGGTCAACTCACATTTGCTCATACTTGCTCATGTTTTATCATACTTTTTCATAGATTCTTTTTATTCTGGTGTTTTTAAGCCCATTATAATGATTCATCATTTGCTTGAATCTTACAAAAACAAGCAAGTCTGCAAAAGCTATGGATGGCAGTCTCCTTATCGCACTTTTAATGGGTGATGTGCAATATAATAACAGTTTTTTATCAAGCTGCTAAATAAACTTAAAATTCACTGTGTTTATGCGGAATAGTGATGTATTATAATTACCTTTGTAATTAAATATGCATCTGCATATGGCAAATAATAGACTGATAAAATGACAACAGACAATAAAGACAACAAACTCTCAATAGGAAGTAGCGATTATGCTGAGATACTGCGACACGCTGTCGCAGTAATTGAGCATGCACGGACAGAAATAGCCCGACATGTCAATGGCTACGTATCTACCGCCTATTGGGAGATTGGCCAAATGCTTCATGAGCGCAAGATTGAAAGTGGGTATGGTGACAGCGTTGTAAGAAGATTGTCAGCAGACCTGAAAGAACGATACCCGAAGATGGGTGTTTCACCACGTCAACTTTGGAACATGAAGAAATTTTATGAACGTTACGCGGGACATGATGAAAAAGTGCTACGCTCCGTAGCACTTTTGCCGTGGTCGCACAATCTGCTACTGCTGAGCAAGGGATTTAATGATGAAGCCACGCTATATTATGCTCAGGAAACTATAACCAAAGGTTGGAATCGTGACTTGTTGCTCAATGCCATCAAACTCAATATGTATGAGACACAGGCATTGGCACGAGTAGATAACAATTTCGACCGCACTCTTCCTGCCGAACAGGCGCAGTATGCCAACGAGGTGTTTAACAGTAGCTACAATCTTGGTTTCTTGGGAGTAACAAGTCCCATTCTGGAGCTTGAACTTGAAGACCGCCTTGTAAAAGCTATCACTCGTTTCCTTATGGAACTTGGTAATGGCTTCACTTTCATTGGCAACCAGCATGTATTGGAATACAATGGTAAAGAAAGTAAGGTAGATATGTTGTTTTTCCATCGTGGACTGCGCTGCCTTGTTGCTGTTGACCTAAAGATAGGTCCTTTCAAACCAGAGTATGCAGGTAAGATGAACTATTATCTGTCTCTGCTTGACCGTCTTGAACGTGGTGCTGACGAGAACCGTTCTATAGGAATCATACTTTGTGCGGAGAAAGACCGTGTAGAGGTGGAACTCGCACTTGAAGATATGGGAAAGCCTATTGGAGTGGCGGATTATCAGTTGATAGTACCGAAAGAGAAATTACAGAAAGTCCTTGCTGATGAGATAAAGGCATTTAGTGAGGAGAAGAGAAACAATTAGGGAAACAAACAATATGGACTCATTATATTTCCTTCAGTTCGCATGTTTCATCTTCATGCTCATCAATGCCCTTATCCTCGGCATCACCCACCTGCACATGAAGTGGACCAACCGACGCTATGAGTGGTCACGCTGGATGATACTTGCAGGCATGACGGGACTTGCCATACAATATCTCTTGCAGATGCTCTTGGGCATTCGTGCGAAGAGCGATGACTTGGGAGCTATTTTCAACATTCTTGTCTATACCCCATGCATCACCACTATCGCCATGGGCATATACAACATTGAGGCGACCCATGCCAACCGCCGAAAGATGAACATCGTCTGCGCTTGCATTTATGCCGCCATCATAGCAGTTTTCTGCATAGGCTACAGCAATAGCGGAAGTCTTAACATTGGCAACTGGCTCTATGCGATGCTCGTATTGTTCGGCACAAACGTAGCGTATTGCATCTATATGATTATGATTGAGATGCGGAAACGCAAGAAAATGTTAGAGCTGATGACTGGTGGCGACATGCTGCCCTACGTGCGATATGCCCGAGCCAGTGTCTTCGCCCTGTTCTTCTCTACCCTTACCATGCCTTTCGTCATCCTCTCTACCACCTTATTATATATAATAGGTCCGTTGGCTCTGCTCACTATCCTTTTCTTCAACCTGAGTTTCGTGGCATTGGGCTACAATTACGTTCCTACCGAGGAACTCTTGGATAAGGAGGAAGAAGAAAGCGCAGCCATAGCAGATGAAGAAACTGAAATGGGGTGGGTATCTTTGGAAAGCTCCAATGGGCAGGATGCAGAACTTGCAGACGGTAAAGAAAACTTACAGTCAATTTCTCAGGAGCGTCAGATGTTCATCAAGGAGAAGCTCGACAAGTGGTGTGCTGATTTGGGCTACAAAGACACCACAGTAAACATGTTCACCCTGTCACGCTCGCTGAACATTTCCAAGAACGAGTTATCACGCTACTTCACATCATGCCTTAATTCCACCTTCCGCATCTGGCTTGCCGAGGTACGTTTCGAGGCAGCAAAGAAGATGATGCTCGACTATCCCGACTACAACAACGACATCATTTCTGCCGAATGTGGCTTCTCTTCACGCTCCTATCTCTATCGCATATTCAAAGAGAAAGAAGGTTGCTCCCCAACAGTCTGGAGAGCGAAAATACAATAAAATCACGCCTTAGGTGTCTACTTCCCCCACCAAGTAGACACCTATTTTGTAGGAAGTAGACACCTAAGTGGGGGAAGTAGACACCTTTTTCCGAAGAAAAACACTATATTTGCACCATGGAAAATATAATAGAAACTTTCATGAAAGAGGAACAGGCTATTTTCATTGTGGCATTGTGTCTTCTGTTGTTTGCCATAGTCATGGGCTATGCCATGGTTCAAGACTACAGGATATATCTTGATGAAAACTACAAGGCTCGCTACAGCTTCTGTGATTTCATCAAGAGAGAAAGATTCTATATCTATCTGTTTCTCGGACAGACTTTCGTCATCATCCTGGGATTTACAGTATATCTGATGGCAATGAGAGAAAATATGTAAGAAAGTAGAATAATAATAATTTACAGATATGAATAACAAAAAACAAAGAAACAGGCTATTCACGATGCTGCTGCTCGTGATGGCTATCCTCATGCCTTATGGGGGGGGCATGGGCACAGGAGACTAGTCAACCGTCAGTGGGTAACGGTAGTAAATCCAATCCTTACGAAATATCCACAGCTGCGGAATTGGCATGGTTTCGTGATTATGTAAACGGAGGAAAACTTCCCGTATGCGCCAAGTTGACAGCCGACATCGACCTAAAGGACTTCTGCCATGCGGCAGATGCGTCTAAAGAGGAACTGAGTTGGGAACCAATAGGCAATTACTCTAAGAGGTATACTGGTACTTTTGATGGCAATGGTCATACTATCAGTAACCTATATATTAAAGTCCAACGACAAGGTGTTGGCTTCTTTGGTTGTGCAGAAGGTGGTTCTATTAAAAACATCACCTTTGATAATGCACAGGTAGAAAATACTGGAAATGATGATAAGTATACAATGACAGGGATAGTAGTTGGTGCAGCCTTTGCAACTTTACAAAACCTCAAAACCCTAAAAAATTGTTCTGTCAAATCTGGAACAAAGGCTCTTGGCGGTATTGCTGGATCAATAACTAGAAGCTGCAGTAATTTAGAGAACAACGCAACTGTTAGCGGAAAATATGAGGTAGGTGGTATAGCAGGGAGATTTACTTCGGTCTATACGATGTCGTCTTGCGTTAATAACGGAATGGTTGCAGCAAATGGTTCCGGAAGATGTGGAGGTATTGTTGCTGTCCTTACTTTTGGTAACATTGAAGATTGTGCCAACTATGGTAATGTTACAGGTACTAATGAAATAGGAGGTATTGTTGGATATGCGCAAGATAATTCTACAATAAAGAGTACTCTTAGCTGTGGCAATATTACATCCCAAGAATCTAGAGCTGGAATTATCGTAGGGTATGCTAGTTCAATAAAAGCCAGCAATATGCTAGCTTACAGCAACAATGCCAAACTTACCATCAAGGGTACTATACAAGAAGGAGATAACATTAAAACTGTTGGAGAAGGAAATTTGACAATAGACGAAGGAAGCACCTTAGAGGAAATTATAAAAAGTTTCACCCAAGAACAGCTTAAGAGTGGTGAGGTAGCATTTTCCCTAAACAGTTTCCAACCTAGTGGTAGTTGGGCTTGGTATCAGAAGTTGGGTGAGAATGGCGACGCATATCCTATTCTGAACCCCACAGGTGAGAATACGGTCTATGGAGCTTATCATCATGGTGAAAAAGATCGTTTCTTTAGTAATACGGTTGCCAATCAGCATTCTGTAGCTTACAACGCTGAGGCAGAAGACGAGGTGAATGGTAACCATGACTTGAGCTATGAGGCTGGTGAATATACTTGGACGGAAGCTGAGGATAAAACACAAGTACCTTCGGTGGCTGTAACTTATACTTGCAAGGTATGTGGAAAGACCAAAACACCGCAAATGACTGTGGAGCATGATGCAGAGCATGTTAATAAAGCGGCTACTTGTACAGAAGATGGTCATAAGTACTATAAGACTTCTTATGTCTTCAATGCCAAGGCTATCTTTAGCAATGCCTATACACAGACATTGCCAGCCCTTGGACATAACATGTCTGAGGATGTTACCTTCAATGATAGCAAGAGCATCTATCAGAAAGGATGTACAAGAGCAGATTGTGACTATCATGAATATTACGCTACAAGCGATGGCAGCATCGAGGCTAAGCCAAACGATGATGCAAGTGCTTTCACCGTGGAAGCATTCACATTGAATGATGCCACTGTATACAATAGCAAGGCGGAGTTCACCGTAAAGAATTTGACCTACAACCGCACATTCAAGCATGATGGATGGCAAGCGGTATATGTGCCATTCGAACTTAAATGCGATCTGATACCTGCTGATTATGAGGTGGCAACCATCAACAACTTCCATGAGTTTGAGCAGAAGGATGGCAGCTTTAATACTGTGTTGGAGGTAAAACCAGTAAAGAATAGCATCACCATACCAGCACTTACCCCTTGCCTCATCCGCTTGAAGCAGGCACCAGAAACTGCTGAGGCTAAGACTTTGCAATTTACAAATGTATCGTTTGCCGCTGCTGCTGACAAGAAAATAGACTGCGCCAGCGTTACACGCTACTATCAGTTCTTGGGTACTCTCAATGCAAAGACTGGCTTTGACACAACAAGTGACTTCGTCATTAATAAAGGTGAACTGTGGAAGACTGGAAGTGATACGAAACTTAATCCACAGAGATGGTATCTCAATGCTAGCAACAGAGAAGGAAGCCTGCTGAATCCATCAGTCCAGTTGAGCCGTATCGCCATCCACGTAATTGGTGGTGGTGAGACCACAGACATTGATGGCATCTATGTCAAGACCGACACGGAGGATGTATCATCTTCTCGCCAAGGTATCTACGACTTGCAGGGACGCAAGCTTAGCGAAGAGCCTACGAGTGGTATCTACATCAAGGATGGTAAGAAGTATGTAAAGTAATATGAACCCATTAATAAATTGATAAGTATGACAAAGAAAAATTATATGAAACCAGAGATGCGCAGCTATCAGATAGAGGCTGCCAGCATCTTGGCTGCATCTTCTAATTATGCACGTCCAGAGGAAGCCTCAGGAGATTTGTATGACCAGATTCCATTTCACAAAGGTGATGACTATTGTAGAAACCCTGAGTAGAAAATGAAATAGTAAAGAATTCCCAATCCATATGGGAGACACTAGAGTCTGGTAAAGTTATATTAATCGTAGTTCTCAATCAAAAACGCTTGGGCTATATGCTATCTTTTGGATAAGCATATAGCCCCTTTTTCCTATTGCATGATGTCTTCAGGTAGAAGTACCTTAGCTTCTTCGTTATTATATTCCATCATGTTATGCTTTATTATTATCTTTCACAAAGATAATCTTTCTGAACGATAATTCCAAATATTTGAGCAACAATTAGTTGCCTGTTATTGTTATTTAATTATTAATCGGAATCATTAAGTAGTATTTGCAAGGGGCAGAAGCTCCTAGCCCAGGGCGTGTGGGGCTAAACTTGCAAAACTTGAATAATTCTATATTATTCGTGTTCAATGCTACCCCCCAACTTAGCTTCCCATTCCTCTATCGTCGGCATAGTTCCTTCTAATTTTTCAGGATAGAATTTTTCTAGATCGTACTCAGAAATAGCTATGGGTTGGCTGCTTGATTCCAGGGCATATTGTGCTTGGATACGGTCTTTCTCCTTGCAAATAAGTAAACCTATAGTAGGATTGTCACGCCCCTCTTTGCGAAGAAGATGGTTACAAGCTACTACATAACCACCAAGTTGCCCGACATCAGCAAAGGTGAATGAACCTATCTTGACTTCCAGAACTATGTAGCATGACAAGTTCAAATTATAAAAGAGCAAGTCGATAAAGTTCTCTTTCTCTCCAATCTGCAAGCGATATTCCTTGCCTACGTAGGCAAAACCTGTACCAAGTTCTGTTAGGAATTTGGTGATATTGTTGAGCAAAGCATCTTTAAGAATGCGCTCATTATATGGTTTGGTGATTCCAGTGAAAGCAAAGTTGTATGGGTCTCTTGTGATTTCTTGTGCCAAATCGCTGCCGACCTCAGGTAATGTGCGGGTAAAATTGCTCAAAGCTTTCCCTTGTCGTTCATACAGAGACGAGTCTATGTAATTGTGAAGGACATTCCTGCTCCAGCCGTTTACTACAGTTTGGTGTATATAGAACAAAGCCTTCTGTGGCTCTGTTAGGAATTTGTCAATCAACAGCATGTGATGCCCCCAAGGAGTTGAGAAAATATCTTTTTCCACTTGGTCAGCAACTTGCTGACCAATTTTCGTGGTGTTATTTTTTATTCCAAGTTGAGGCAAATTGGCATCCCTTTCCAATTGGTCAGCAACTTGCTGACCAATTTCTGTGTATGGTAGATACATGCAATAGAAATTCTTCATATAAAGAAGATTCTTCGGTGAAAAGCAAGTTGCCAAAGGATTTGCTTCTTTCAAATCTCTACTAAGATTTTTGAAGAACTTACTGCCCCAACGTGTCTCTGCTTTTAAGGCAACAATATCTCTGCCCAAACTCCAATAGAACTTGAGCATTTCTGTATTCACCTTTACCGCAGCCTTTATCTGGCTCTGGCGATAACGCTTACAGAGTTCCTTGACCCATTTCAAATAATCTTTATCTAAAATGTTTATCGGTTTGTTCATATTTTTGTTCCTTTACAATAGCTTTAGATACAAATAAAAAAATGCTTTCTTCTATCTGTCTCATACGCCATTCATTTATTTTTCTGCAAATATACGATTATTTTGTGAAACCTACAAGAATAACCGTTTTTTTTCGCGAAAATGTTTTTTTGAAGTCTTTGCAAGAATGCTGTTAATATCCTTGTTCTCCTTTTGTTGCCTCATTTTCAGATTAGGCGGAACAGGATTAGGGTTCACCGAGGAAGTAGAGGATGTAGGAGACTTGCATCGGGGTGAACTCCTTGCAGTTCTTGCCATACCCTTTGCCAGCACATCTTCCTGGCAATTTCAAGGCTTCGCTGGGACATGCCTTCTTCCATGCCTTCAGCTCTGCCTTTTTCCATACCTTCTTCCATTTCTTTCTGGTACCTGTCATCCAGGAGGTACAGGAGCTTCATGGCATCAAAGCCAAGGACTGCTATCGTTTCTATACCGACATCAGAAGACGCAAAAACCATAGCCGTACTTACTTCCTAGACAGAATGCAGGAGAAGTTGAACGACAAAATGCGAAAGGATGATGAATTGAAAAGAATGAGACGTTAAAATGGCATGAAGTTGGTATTTGGAATTTTTTCGTAGAAATTCAACAGAAAGTTAACAAAAAGTTTGGTAAAGTGAAAATAAAAGCATAATTTTGCAAATTAAATAAGTACATAACATTAAAAACAAGAAGATTATGGCAATAGAAATTAAAACAATACCTGTCCTTCATGGTGAGGCAGCAGCTCGTTTCGTTGAAGCAGCTGATGAGGCATTGGAAAAGCGTGGCTCCATTGATTTCTCTAAGCAAGTAGCCAAGGCACGTGCTATATTAAAACGTTCAAAACTGTACATTTAAGGAAATTAAAGCAATCGGCTGCAATCAATATACTATTGATTTGCTAAGAAAAGCTATAGCTGATAATGGACAGACGAATCAAGTAAAACTGATTATTGAATAAAATAGCTCCTAAGCCAAATGGGAGAATAAAGAATTTGGCAATAATGATCAACCCATACTTTGCGGTTGTTCCAAGGGGCTATACACCTCGACAAAAGGGTGTATAGCCCCTTTTTCCTATTGTATGATGTCTTCAGGTAGAAGTACCTTAGCTTCTTCGTTATTATATTCCATAATGTTATGCTTTATTATTATCTTTCACAAAGATAATCTTTCTGAACGATAATTCCAAATATTTGAGCAACAATTAGTTGCCTGTTATTGTTATTTTACTATTAATCGGAATCATTAAGTAGTATTTGCATGTTCTTTACTTAAGTTTTGCAAGTGGTTCAAGAACGGGCTGAAGGCCCAAAAGCTCCTAGCCCAGGGCATCGCCCTGGGTATAATAGCAGTCAGCAAGTCGCCCTGTAAGGGCAAAAGCCTTATGTTTTGCCTGGAGTTTTAAAGCTTTTGCCCTTACAGGGCGACAGGTTTGCGTCCGTAATTACCCAGGGCGATGCCCTGGGCTAGGAGCTTCTGCCCTTTCAGGGCGTATGGGGCTTACATGATAGCATCTGCCCTTTACCTTTCCCTTCGGTCGGTGACCGTTGCTTCATTTTCAGATTAGGTGGAACAGGGTTATGGCTCACCGAGGAAGTAGAGGATGTAGGAGACTTGCATCGGGGTGAACTCCTTGCAGTTCTTGCCGTAACCGGTGGCGGCGAGCTTCTGGAGAAGGTCGGGGATGCGCTGGATCCATCGCATCAGGTGAGCACTGGCTACCGCTGGAGTAGCATCGGGAAAATACAGAAGAGCTAGCTCTTGCTTGGTATAACTTCTTAAATCCATAGTTTTGTTTGATTTTTTAAGGGGTTTATGATTGAGTCGCGGTTCATAAGCTACTGGCTTTTACATCATAAGCTACTGACTTTTTCATCGTAAGTCTCTGACTTTTGAACCATAAGTCTCTGACTTTTGCACCATAAGTCCTTGGTTTCCGTTTCAGAAGTAACTGGCTTCTGGGTGACAGGGTGACAGGGGTGACAGGGAATTCTGAAGATTTACTCTCGCGCGGGCAGGCAGGAAAAATCAGGCCGAAAGTTCCTGCCTGCCCGCGTGCGAGGCGAAATGTTGAAAAACTCGTGTCACCGTGTCACCCTGTCACCCTGAACCGGATGAACCGATGGCTTGGGAACGGCTAGAAGGGGGCATCATCATCGCATTGCGGCGGGTTGATGCAGACGGATACCTGGTAAGCCTTGATTTCCTCGGCTGTACGGACGATTGCCCTGTAACCACGGCTGTGCTTGGTGCGCATCTTTTCGAATCCGAGATCATTGAAAGCCTTGCCCAGTTTCGAACTGTTCAGCTTCTGGGAGATGTTGCAACTGATGATCTGCATCGCTCTGGCTATGGACACGAACTCCCCTGTCTCCGCCTCCGTTGGCTTTCGGAAGTAGAGATCCACAAGTTCCTGTTCTAGTCTGGGCGCCTCAAAAGCGCGGTTGTGCCGGTTCTGCTTTTCTATCTCCTCATCGGTGAACCAATAGCGGAAATCACTCTTGTAGAGGGCGTAAGCCTGGGCGTAGATGCCTTCGTAATTGAACGGATGCTCACGGGGCGAGAGGATGCTCTCTATCTCGTAGGGCAGCCAGCGACGGTTACCGGTAGGGTCGCTCAAAAACTCGGGATTGTTGCCCGTGCCGCAGAAGGTGTTGATATGCTTGCGCTGCTCGGCATAATGGCCGTATGCCGCCCTTTCGTTGGTATACTGCATCGTTACCACAGCCTTCAGCTGGTTCAGTTCCGACGGACTCATCGTGTCGAGCTCTTCATAACAGATGAGTGCATACTGCGAAAGGGCGATGATATCATCCTTCGTCATGCGCCTGGCATTCGCCTTCGTATAGAAGTATTGCTTCAGTTCCGGCGGCAGGAGATAGTTGAACCAGGTGGTTTTGTAGGCGCCCTGTCTGCCGATGAATACCAGGATGACATTGTTTACGGCACCTTCGTCTATCCATCCTGCTATCATCGCCACGAGCCATTTCCTGAGGGCTTCACAGAAGGGCATCACGGGGTCTCCCTTCATCTTTACCGTGGCAGCGAGTTCGGCTATATAGTCCTTGTCGCCTTCCTGCCAGGGTGGGAGATTCTCCAGATAATCGGTGAAGGGATTGTAGGGCGGGCTATAGTCGCTCTCGATGACATTGATCATGTCGCTCTTGCTCACCCTTGCGGTTAGCGACATGTTGCTCCATAGCGTATTCAGATTGCGGTCCTGGAGGATTCGCCATTTCTCCTTCAGATACTCGTAGCGCAGGGTGATGAGGTTGAAGCGGAGTTTGATATGCCCGTCGAGGTAGTCTTTGATTTCATCTACGGTGGCATAGGGAATCTTTCCGGTTTCTGCCTTCATCTTCTGTGGGTGAGTGGTGTTCTCGTAGCACGACTTGAACACCTGTTCTACGTCGTCGTATTCGGGAAACTGCCTGATAGCCCACTGGGTGGCTTCCTTCCTGTCGTACCGTTTCTTTGCCATCATGTAGCCCACCCGCATCACATACTGGTTGTGGTTGCCGGGTTCGTAACTGATTTTTTCGTTTTCCAGCTTGGGTTTGACGATCTGCTCGTAGTAGTCGGCGATGCGTTCCTGTTTCTTTTTCTTCTGTGCGGTCTTGAGCGTAGCGGAATGGAAATGGCTGATTTCCTCGGCGCTGAAGGCTGCGGCTTCAGGATTGAAATAGACTTCGGGGTCGTAGGCGAGTCCGCTGAGCCTTGTGATGTTCTTGCAGAGCGGATCGCTTTCCTTGCCGATGAGATGCGCGTAGTAGTCGTTTCCCATGGCGAAGGCGGCGGGATAATCATCGCCTTCGTAGCGGTAGATGACGCGCAGTCCGTTGCCGCTCATGGTAACGTAGCAGAGCAGGGTGTGGGCATCGTGGCAGATTCTCTCTTTGAGCGAGTGCAGGGTGCCGTCATCCGGTTTTTCTGTGATGTGGTCGAAGTCGACCAGCGACAGATGTGTGAGACTCCGGATGTTGTCCTTGCCTTTTCCGCCTTCGAAGATGCAGGCTACGGCGAAGAGGGGTGCATCGTGTTTGTACGACTTATTCCCCGTTTTCCGGTAAGACTCGGTGAAAAACCTGAGTTTCTCATCTTCCTTCATGAAGGTTACCAGGCCTTCCAACTGGCCAGGTGAAGGAATCTTGCTGGCCATGTTAATGAATGTACTGATGTTCATCATCTCCTAAAAATTTTATATTGTTATACAATATATGTATCAGTTATTCGTTCTTTTATAGGTATGCAGATTGTTGGATCTGTAATACATGGTGCAAAGATACTAAAAAGAAAATAAAAGAGAGTTCCCGACGTCGGGAACTCGTTTATATATATTTTAATTATTTAATAAATTTTTTTATGTTCAACGTCAGTTTTACAGTAGACAACAGCCGTTTCGGTGCTGTTTTGAGTGAAGAAATGAAGAACCATCACATTAGTGGTTCTCGTTTAGTGGCTTGTGCAGACATGCGCAAGGAAAACATTTTTGCAATCTAAAAGGGTAAGGGCGATTATCGGCTCAGTGTTTATGTGAGGATTGTTTCTGCTCTTCGGTACTTCATCGAAGACTCGGCAGAATACGTCCGAGTGAAGCAACGCCTTATCGAAGCAGCCTTCGATGATGGTTACTTTTATAATATATAATTCTTTTGAATTGGATTTTTAAATTAAAAAGTGGAATCCGGCGGTTGTCGGATTCCACTGATATCGTATTTTTACCCTGTGCGGGTGGAATTTCGCAGATACAGGAATGAGGCTAGGCAAACTGATTTTCGGGGGGGGGATTTGCAGATTTATTGCAAATTTCTTGGTGGTTTCGAGAAAAAAGCGTATTTTTGTGGCGAAAAGTTAAACGTTTAAATTAAAAGTTATTGAAACAACAATGTTTAATCCGGTTCAACAACATCTATTAAAGATGTTTGCTTTTGATGATTCTGAAGAAAGGCTTTCTGAGGTGAAAACTGTTTTGAGTGATTACTTTCGTAAGAAAGCTGATACATGTTTGGAGGCACTTTGGGATTCAGGCAAGCTGAATCAGGCAAAGCTTGATGAACTTCGCCATCAGGATTTACATGCAATGCTGAAAAAGTAGTGTTTCTGCTTCTCGCAAATGTCCTCGCCCAAACTCCAGTAGAATTTGAGCATTTCACGAACTGCGGTATATTATCTTTATTTTCCATATCATTACCCTTTTTTGAAATCCTTAGTTTCCTTTATATCAGAAAGTGTTGTTTCAATGTCTTCTATTGTAGGCAACTGGCTCTGTATGTTTTCAGGCATGAGCTTAGATAACTGATATTCGGAGATGCCTATTGGCTGATTGGTCGATTCGAGAGCATATTGAGCCATCACATTGTTCTTGGTCTTGCAGATAAGCAAACCTATCGTAGGGTTGTCAGTAGGCTTCTTTTTTATATGATTGACAGCACTTACATATACGCCCAACTGTCCCAGATGTTCTGCTTTGAATTTAGTAATCTTCAGTTCTACTACTACATAGCAACGCAGTTCCAAGTGATAGAAAAGCAAATCGGGATATAACGTATCTTCTCCTACTTGTAGTGGAACTTGACTCCCGACAAAAGCAAAGCCCGTACCTAATTCAAGCAAAAAACGTGTGACATTTTGAGTAAGTCCCTGTTCCAACTCTCGCTCTCTATACTCACCGTCGAGTGTGAGGAAATCGAAATTATAAGGGTCTTTCAATGTTTGAGCAGCCAATTCGCTTTGAGGATTAGCCAATAGTCTTGTGAAATTATTCACAGACTTTCCCTGTCGTTCATATAGATTGGTATCAAGAAAATTGAGCAGAACAGCACGGCTCCACCCATTTTCTACAGTCTTTTGCAGATAGAAGACGGCACGGCCAACATCCTTGCATTGCGATATGATATACAGATGATGCCCCCAAGGAACGGAGAAGAAAACCTCCTCGCTTATTTGTGCAACAGGTTGTTGCATATTTACATCGTCTAATTGGGCAACAACTTGTTGCCCAATTGTAAGTTGCTCATTATAAAACTGATACCATTGTCTGATATACTTCAAGTTTCTGTATGAAAGCCCTTTCATATCAGGAAACTCCGCCATAAGTTCACGGCTCAATTCTTTGAGCCAGCCATCGCCCCAAGATGCAGATTTCTGCTTTTCGCAAATATCTGCACCCATACGCCAATAAAGGCGAAGCAACTCTGTGTTCACCTTTATTGCCGCCTTTATTTGTGCGCTGTGTATATCTTTTTTCAATTGCGAGACCCAGCTTTTGAACTCGCTATTGCTTGCCAATGTCATATTTGCCATATTCTATACCTTTTCAAATCTGCCACAACTTGTGGAAAGTTTACTCTACCAATCCCAATTCTTTTAGATAGCCCTCAATCTCCTTATCAAGGTCAGCACGCTTGGCCTTCAGGTCCTTGATTGCCACGTAGTTTGTTAGCAACTTCCTAAAGTTGGTCATGAAGTTTCTGTTGTAATTCTTCGCTCATATCGTTATTTCTTTTTTATATTCAATGATTCACTGACATTGATATATTTTTCGTCTTTATCTGTTATATACTGATGGCTGTACTTTCCTTTTCCCTCATTTAGGATTATTACACCATTCCAAAAGGATGTCGGACTTATGGCATAGCTTGGGTCTAAACAGAATATTTTCTTGACAACGTCTTTTTGTTCTTCATACCCAATAGCAAGTACAGCATGAGCGCCACCTTTAAAAGACAGAGCGGTAATCAAAGGCGTGTCGCTATCTATTGCAGTCCTAAGTTCTTCTATAAAAGAAGTTTGGTCTGATAAAGATGCTGTATATTGAAGAGGCGAAGATGTAACCTCTTTAGCAAAAGAATGGGATAGTTTTTCTTTTATTTCGGAAAAATAAAATCCATCACGGCACAGTCCTTCTGTCACAAAGAACTCTTTGAAGAGTCTCCCTTTTGCGGTATTTCCCTTAAATGTTGTTTTCAAGTTGACAACTTGATTACGAGTAAGAACCTTTAGTATGAGCAGGTTCATCATCATGGAATATACGGCACAAGCCCCATCCATTTCTCCTTGTTGTAAATGGACAGGTTGCCACTTGCGGTTAAATACACTAACACCCGAAGCCGTTATATCTAAATCTTTAATAATCTTAATCATAGTCACTTTTACGAGAAAACACCACTACAGGGTTGTAAGAAAATACATATATTTATAGATATACAACAAAAACGTGGAGCCAGTCTGTCATTCATTCCGAATTCTGAAGGTCTTCATTGTACTTGTTCATAGAGGAAGTCACAAAGTTCTCAGAATGTCAAAACCAAAGTGATCAGTTACGCCTTTGATATATAAATGTCTTCTCATTCCGCTGTTCCTCTATTGACTTTCGGTTTAGAGAAAGACGTTACAAAGATAGGAATTTTATTCCAAAGTACATCCGTTTTTTGGAAAGAAAGTGATGATTTTTACTTGTTTTAACACATAGAAATACAAAAGGTTGTGCGGGCTGGGAATTTCGCAGATACTTTATTCTAGTTTCGCAAATTTTGTCCCATACGCCCTGAACCAACGGTCACCGGCCGAAGGGAAAGGTAAAGGGCTGTAGCTATCATGTAAGCCCATACGCCCTGAAAGGGCAGAAGCCCCTAGCCCTGGGCTAGGAGCTTTTGGGCCTTCAGCCCGTACTTGAACCACATGCGAAAGTTCAGTCTCCAGCTCTTAACGCAAGAACTTTCCGGTAAGGCTTGCCTTGCAGGCTGCTACTTCTTCCGGAGTTCCGGCTACAACAAGATTGCCGCCTTTGTCGCCGCCTTCCGGACCGAGGTCGATGATATAGTCGGCACACTTGATGACATCCAGATTGTGCTCTATCACTACCAGCGAATGGCCCCTTTCTATCAGGGCATTGAAGGCATGGAGCAGGCGCTTGATGTCGTGGAAGTGAAGACCCGTGGTAGGCTCGTCGAAGATGAAGAGCGTAGGCTCCTGTTCCTCCTTACCTATGAAGAAGGCGAGCTTTACACGCTGATTCTCACCACCCGAAAGCGAACTTGAATTCTGACCGAGCTTGATATAACCCAGACCCACATCCTGAAGCGGTTTCAGGCGGTTTACGATGATGCGGCAGTTGTCGAAGTCGCCCTCGTTGCGCTGCAACTTTTCATCGCTGAAGAACTCGATAGCCTCGTTTACAGTCATGTTCAGCACATCATTGACGTCTTTTCCGCCATAGCGAACCTCCAGGATATCGTGCTTGAACCGCTTGCCCTTACAAGCCTCGCAGGTCAGCGTGAGGTCTGCCATAAACTGCATCTCGATGGTAACATATCCCGCACCCTTACATTCCTCGCATCTTCCGCCTTCGGTATTGAAAGAGAAGTACTGCGGCGTGAATCCCATCTGCTTAGCCAGTGGCTGGTTGGCAAAGAGGGCACGTATCGCATCGTATGCCTTCAGATAAGTGGCAGGGTTGCTGCGGGTACTCTTTCCGATAGGGTTCTGGTCGACAAACTCTACATGATGGATGCTCTTCCAGTCGCCTTCCATCGATGCATATTCGCCTGGGGCATCTGCAACGAGGTCCAGACGGCGACGCATGGCAGGATAGAGGATTCCCTTGATGAGCGAACTCTTGCCTGAGCCTGATACACCGGTTACGCAGGTGAATACATTGAGCGGTATCTTAACATCGATGCCGCGCAGATTGTTCATCCGGGCTCCCTTGATTTCGATATACTGGTTCCAGGCACGGTGGCTCGTTGGCACCTTTATCTCCTCGTTGTGGGTAAGGTACTTGATGGTATAACTCTCCGGATATTCAGCCAGCAGCTTTTCCTGTTCAGCCTTGTCGGTGGTTGAATATTCTGATGACGGACCGGCGTAGACCACTCTTCCGCCCAGTCTGCCGGCATCGGGACCGATATCGATGAGATAGTCGGCTGCCCGCATAATCTCTTCGTCGTGTTCTACCACAACCACCGTATTGCCCAGTTGCTGCAGTTCTTTCAGCACCTTAATCAGTCGGGCGGTATCGCGGCTATGGAGTCCGATACTAGGTTCATCGAGGATATATACGCTACCCACGAGCGATGAGCCCAGGTTGGTGGTCAGGTTGATGCGCTGACTCTCACCTCCGGAGAGGGTGTTGGAGAGTCGGTTGAGCGTAAGATAACCCAGACCAACATCCAGGAGGAACTGCAGGCGGTGGGTGATTTCGGTGAGCAGACGCTTGCTGATTTCCTTCTCATGCTCAGAGAGTTCCAGTTTCTTGAACCATTCGCTCAGGTTCACAATCGACATCTCAACCAGTTCGGTGATGCTCTTTCCACCAATCTTCACATAGTTGGCTTCCTTCTTGAGTCGGGTACCATGGCAGTCAGGACAAATCGTCTTTCCACGGAATCGGCTCAGCATCACGCGGTATTGTATCTTGTACTGGTTCTCCTTTACCATTCTGAAGAACTCATCGATGCTCACCCTTTCCTGCTGTTTGCGTTTCTTCTCGCCAGGCAGACCGTGCCACAGCCAGTCCTTCTGCTGCTGAGTCAGTTCAAAATAAGGCTTGAAGATAGGAAAGTCGTATTCTGCAGCTCTGCGGATGAATTCCTTGAGCCACATACCCATCTTTTCGCCTCGCCAGCAAACCACACATCCGTCATATACGCTCATCGAAGTGTTCGGGATGACGAGTTTCTCATCGATGCCTATTATGCTGCCGAAACCTTCGCAGGTAGGGCAGGCTCCGAGAGGAGAATTGAAGGCAAACATATTGTCGGTAGGCTCTTCAAACTGCATGCCGTCAGCTTCGAACCGGGTAGAGAAGTCGTAGCAGATATTGCTTGGCAGGAAGACGAGGCGGCAGGCTCCATCGCCCTCATAGAAGGCAGTTTCGGCAGAATCCATCAGTCGGCTGATATCATCCTTCTCATCGCTTACCGAAGCACGGTCGATGACCAGGAAGATTTCTTCATCCTTCTGCTGCATTCTCTTTCTCAGTTTATCGCCGCTTACTTCCAGCAGTTCCTTATCCGCCTGCTCCATGAAGTCTTCGATGCGCACGAATTCACCTTTTATATATATACGCGCGTAACCTTCCTGGTTGTACATCTCCAGCTGTTTGCCCAGACTGCGCCCTTCGATGACGTGGATAGGGGCGAGGATGACAAACCTGGTGCCCTGGGAATACTGTCGGGTACAGGCGAGTACATCTTCGGTAGTATGGCGTTTCACTTCCTGTCCGCTGATAGGCGAATAGGTTTTTCCGATGCGTGCGTAGAGCAGTCGCAGGTATTCGTAGATTTCGGTGTTGGTGCCCACGGTAGATCGTGGGTTGCGCGAAATCACTTTCTGTTCGATGGCGATGGCAGGTGGCAATCCTTTGATGAAATCACATTCCGGTTTGCTCATACGTCCCAGAAACTGGCGAGCGTATGAAGAGAGCGACTCCACATAGCGGCGCTGGCCCTCAGCATATAAGGTATCAAAAGCCAACGATGATTTTCCCGATCCTGAGACACCCGTAATGGCAACAAACTTGCCCTGAGGTATCTTCACATCGATATTCTTGAGGTTGTTGGCTCTTGCCCCTTTTATTTCTATATATTTATCTTTTGGCATATTCTTTCTTCTTTTAAGATTAGGGGACCAGCGATGGAATCGCTGGGAACGGGGGCGCAAGGGGGAAAGGCTCTTTTTACCTTTTTACCTTTTTACTTTTTTACCCTTTTACCTTTATTCATGGTGGTAAGGTTCACCTTTTATAATAGTACATGCGCGATAGAGCGCCTCGGTAAAGATAAGGCGAACCATCTGATGCGAGAAGGTCATCTTGGAGAGGGAAATCTTCTCGTTGGCGCGGTCGTAGACTGACGGTGAGAAACCGTAAGGACCGCCGATGACAAAGACGAGCCTGCGGGCCGTGGCCTGCTTGCGCTCTATCCATTTGGCAAACTCGATGCTTCGGAATTCCTGTCCATGTTCATCCATCAGCACCACGGTATCCGAAGGCTGGATGAGTTTTAGGATCAGTTCTCCTTCCCGTTCCTTCTGCTGCTGTTCGCTGAGACTCTTGGTGTTCTTGAGTTCAGGAATGGTTGTTATGTTGAAAGGCATATAATGGGTGATGCGCTCGGCATAATCCTTGATGCCCGCAATGAAATGCTTGTTTACGGTCTTTCCGACCAGAATGAGTTCTGTCTTCATTTTCTTCCTATACACTTGAATTCTTCACTGAAGTTTCGCAAGTAAGCCCCACACGCCCTGAAAGGGCAGAAGCTCCTAGCCCAGGGCATCGCCCTGGGTGTTTATGGGCGCAAACCTGTCGCCCTGTAAGGGCAAAAGCTTTCAAATACCTGGCAATATACAAAGCTTTTGCCCTTACAGGGCGCCTTGCTGATTGCCATTATACCCAGGGCGATGCCCTGGGCTAGGAGCTTTTGGGCCTTCAGCCCGTACTTGAACCACATGCGAAACTTCACTCTTCGTTCTTCACTTCTCCTCGTCCCTGTAATATCCTGTTCCTATTCTTTTCGGATTCTTCGGGAACCAGCCTTTCTCGCAGCGTTGTCTCTGTTCGAAGAGTTCACCGATGCTCCAAAGGCATGAAGCACCTACTACACCCAGTATGGCAGAGAAGAGCACATTGGCAACCAGGAAGGCTGCTCCGATGCAGATGATGCCTGCAACGAGGAAAACCCACCAATAGCGGGTGCCCGTATAATATTCCGTCTTCATGACGATAGGGTGAAAGATACCTATTATTAAAAAGGTGGATACGGCGATGATGACGCCCGTGTAATATACTTCCATATTCTATTGTTTTTATATTTTGTTCATTCAACTTTTGTTATCTTACCAATACAATATTGCTAAATATTAGCCTTATTCTATTTTCAATTCCATTTCAATGTGCAAAAATACAAAAAAAACTTCATTCTTGCTTGGTTTATCAAAATTTTTATATAACTTTGTACGCAAATAGAGAAATTATGCATTGTTTTCGTGCACATCCTTCTCGATAAGAATTAATTAATAACATAATATAATCAAACTATGGCTAATAACGCAGAATTGATCAAGCAGTGTGAAGAAAGAGCACAGCAGTGGCTCACACCTGCTTTTGACGAAGAAACCCGTAAGGAAGTAAAGGCAATGCTCGACGCAGAGGACAAGTCTGCTCTCGTTGATGCATTCTATCAGAACTTGGAGTTCGGTACTGGTGGTTTGCGCGGTATCATGGGCGCAGGTACCAACCGCATGAACAAGTATATCGTTGGTATGGCTACACAGGGCTTTGCTAACTACATCCTCAAGGCTTTCCCTGGTGAGGAGAACCTTTCTGTAGTGGTAGGTCACGACTGCCGTAACAACTCCCGTCTCTTCGCTGAGACCGTAGCTGCCATCTTCTCTGCCAATGGCATCAAGGCTTATCTCTTCGAGAGCCTCCGTCCTACACCAGAGATTTCTTTCGCTATCCGTGAGCTCGGTGCAAAGGCTGGTGTAAACGTAACAGCTTCTCATAACCCTAAGGAGTACAACGGTTACAAGGCTTACTGGAGCGACGGTGCTCAGGTTTTGGCTCCACACGATACAGGTATCATCGAGGAGGTAAACAAGGTTACTATCGACCAGGTGAAGTTTGAGGCTAACTGGGATAAGATCAAGATTATCGGTGGTGAGATGGATTACGACTACATGACAGCCGTTCATTCTGCTATGATTGACCAGGATGTCATCAACCGTCAGAAAGACCTCAACATCGTTTATTCAGCTATGCACGGTACAGGTCGTGTCATCGTTCCTCTCTGTCTGCGTTCTTGGGGCTTCCAGAACATCAATGTAGTTCCTGAGCAGATGGTTGTAGATGGTAACTTCCCAACAGTGGTTTCTCCTAACCCAGAGAATGCAGAGGCTATGACCCTAGGTATGAAACTCGGTACCAAGTTGAACGCTGACCTCGTGGTAGCTACCGACCCAGATGCTGACCGCCTGGCTATCGTTTGCCGTGACGACAAGGGCGAGTGGATGATCATCAACGGTAACCAGACAGCCATGATGTTCTGCTACTACATCATCGAGAACAAGAAGAAGT